>TARA_R110000787_G_scaffold16622_53_pt1 | contig 20810 bp, 16 predicted proteins | sample TARA_R110000787 | Tara Oceans TARA_R110000787 (sample SAMEA4397920) | marine metagenome | biome: Polar Biome; feature: [DCM] deep chlorophyll maximum layer (ENVO:01000326); material: water (ENVO:00002006), including particulate matter (ENVO:01000060) such as... | depth 35 m | reverse complement strand
CCCGGCTTCAGGTCGATGGCACCGACCAGCGGGGTAATCAAAATGCCGCCGGTTTCCGTCTGCCACCAGGTATCGACAATCGGGCAGCGGGCATCACCCACCACGTTGTAATACCAGGACCAGGCTTCCGGATTGATCGGCTCACCGACCGATCCCAGCAGGCGGATCGACTTGCGGCTGGTCTTCTTCACCGGCCCTTCGCCATCACGCATCAGGGCCCGGATCGCCGTCGGTGCAGTATAGAAGATATTGACCTGATGCTTGTCGCAGACTTCCCAGAAACGCGAGATCGAAGGATAGTTCGGCACACCCTCGAACATCAGGGTAATCGCACCATTGGCCAGCGGGCCATAGACGATATAGCTGTGGCCGGTCACCCAGCCGACATCCGCCGTGCACCAGTAAACCTCGCCTTCATGGTAATCGAAGACATATTCATGGGTCATCGATGCAAAGACCATATAGCCGCCGGTGGTATGCAGCACACCCTTCGGCTGGCCGGTAGAGCCGGAGGTATAGAGAATGAACAGCGGGTCTTCTGCGTTCATTTCCTCAGCCGGGCAATCGGTCGAAGCGGCCGCACAGACATCCGCATACCAGACATCGCGTCCGTCGACCCAGCCGGTCTTGCCGCCGGTCCGCTTGACCACAATCACACTGCTGACTGACGGGCAGCTTTCCAGCGCCGCATCGGTGTTGGCTTTCAGGGGAACTTTCTTGCCACCACGCAGGCCTTCATCGGCGGTGATGACCATCTTGCATGCGGAATCATTGATGCGGTTGGCCAGACTGTCCGGCGAGAAACCACCAAAGACGATGGAATGAACCGCACCAATCCGGGCGCAGGCCAGCATGGCATAGGCAGCTTCCGGAATCATCGGCATGTAAATGCAGACCCGGTCACCCTTGCCGACCCCCTCTGCCTTCATCGCATTGGCAAGCCGGCAGACATGTTCATGCAACTGGCGATAGGTGATCTTCGCGTCGTCTTTCGGGTCATCGCCTTCCCAGATGATCGCGGTCTGGTCGCCACGGGTTTCCAGATGCCGGTCGACGCAGTTAACACAGGCGTTCAGCGTACCGTCTTCATACCATTTGATGGAGACCGGTGCGTTGAAGTCCACATTACGGACTTTCGAATAAGGTTTGATCCAGTCGATACGCTTGCCCTGTTCTCCCCAGAAGCTGTCCGGGTCTTCCACGGACTGCTTGTACATCGCGTCATATTTCGCGCGGTCAATCAGGGCATTGGCGGCAATTTCGGGTTTTACGGGTACTAGCTCTTCAGACATCGGACGATCCCCTTCCTGGACGACATTATAATTTGGCATCTGGCGCACCCTCCCGAAGAACGCCGACTGTCATTTTTATAGGATTTTGATGCTGTTGGGGCAAGCCGGGTCAGCCAGCTTCAGGCCAGCTGACAGGGTAATCAGCCGGCCCTGCATAAATGCTATTCCCGGAGGCTGATACTCTGCACGATCGATTTCGCGTCAGCGTCGCTCAGGGAGACACCTTCCGGGGCGCAATAGTAACCGGAAAGCCGCCTTGTCCCGAGACCGGCATCTGTACGACTGCCATAAAATTGCAGAAAACCAACGCATGAAAGGTTATCGGAGGTTTTCGCAACGACATATTCGATAGCCCCGATGGGGTTGACCCCGACGCCGTCTGAAACCTGCACCGGATTTCGTTCCTTGAAATAGTGCCAGAGTTTCATGGACTCAATGGGGGTGTGAGACTTGGTGAAATGCATGCCGCCACTGGCCTGATACAACTGCATGCTGGCACGGGGCAGACTGCCGGAACGCGGCCCGTAATGCGCCATTGTCACCGTATGGCGCGCCCCCGTGGGGTCCCCGCTGGTAAAGCTGCGATAACCGCCTTCCAGTCCCGGCCCGTTGAAAACCAGCGGCTGTTCCGCTTCCGTTACCGCCTTGACCTCACCACCAAGTTTTGTGGTCTGGCAGGCAGAAACAAACAGGCCGGCCGTCAGTACGGCGACAATCTTCAGGCCACCTTTGTTAAAGCTGCGGAACATCACTCAATCTCCCTGTTGATATATTTCAAGGCGATGGGACGGATATCCGCCCATTTATCGCCTTCCGTAACCCCCGGATCATATAAAATCCGCAAGGCCATCAGATCCCAGTCCGTCAGCCTTACCTCATGATGCGAGGCACTCATGACAGAACGAAGCCGGTGGGAATGACCGAAAAAGCCAAAGGCATGCATCAGTTCATGATCAAGACACCAGACGGTTTCCGGGTCACTGCGTTTGCCGATCTTGATTTCAACGGACCTGATGCGGTCTCCGCGCCGTCTGGTATGGGCATAACAGCCAGCAGCGACATTTTTCCGGATAACGAACTCACGTTCGTCTGTGAAATTGATGATGATGTCACCAGACCCGTCGGTCAGCGTTACATTCAGACCTGTCGCAGAGGAAATCCGGGTAACGGACTCAGCGACAGCCTGTCTCTGGCTTTCTGACGGCGCACCCTGAATGGCCACTGTTGGCGCTGTCTGCCAGCGCCTGACCCGCCGCGTATTCAGCTGCTGTTCCGACACAAGGGATGTGTTGTCGCCGAACGTGACCTCCGTAAAGAAGGCTGTAACGCGATCCCGCGTCTGCTCGGTCGTCTGGCAGGCCGAAAGAACAGCCAGCATGGCAAGAGCCGCAAGACGACCTGATATTCGTAAAACGGGATGATTAATGACTGACACAGCTGTAATTATACGGGCGGGCAATCATTGGAAAAGCCAAAATTGATCCCTTGCGCAACTGTACGACCGGCAGCTAAACCCGGTTAGTATCCGATCTCTCCAGATGGCAGACCCATGACCCGATCCATTCAGTTTCTCTCCACCCTCGGCCCCGCCTCGATGAATGACCGTGTCATCCGGCGCCTGACCGGGCTTGGCGTGACGCTGTTTCGCATCAACCTGTCCCATACGACGATGGAACAGCTGCCGGGGGCCATCGAGACCATACGGTCGTCAACAGATGTGCCGATCTGCCTCGACAGTGAAGGCGCACAGATCCGGACCGGCTGGATTGAAGCGGGCGCGGTGACACTGGCCGAACATGCTCTGCTGACCTTCCCCCGCCTGCCCCATCCAGGCGACGCTACAGCGGTCAATCTGTATCCGCCCTATGCCATCGACCTGCTGGTTGAAGGTGATCTGGTCAGTATCGACTTCAACTCCGTTCTGGTGCAGATCATCGAAATCAATGAGGACGGTGCCGTTGCGCGGGTGTTGCAGGGCGGACAGGTCGGCCGCAACAAGGCAATTACCGTTGAACGCCAGGTGCCGCTGCAGGCTCTCTCGGATAAGGACCGCGAAGCAGTCGCCTACGGGGTGTCGGTCGGTATTCAGGATTTTGCCCTGTCCTTCGCGCAATCCGCCGGAGACGTCGACAGCCTGCGGGCACTGACCGGCAAGGATGCCCGCATCATCTCGAAGATCGAATGCCGCGCCGGGCTGCAAAATCTTGAAGCCATCGCCCTTGCCTCTGACGCCATCCTGATCGACCGGGGCGACCTGTCGCGGGAATTCCCGATTGAGCGTGTTCCCCCATTGCAGAAGAAGATCATCCGCACGGCACAATCCGTATCCCGACCCTGCTATGTCGCCACCAACCTGCTGGAATCGATGGTGACCGCGATCTCCCCGACCCGCGCCGAGGTGAATGATATCTTCAATACATTGCAGGACGGCGCGGATGGTCTGGTGCTGGCCGCGGAAACCGCCATCGGCGCCTATCCGATTGAATGCGCCAGTATGATTGCCCGCATGATCCGCCAGCAGGAGGAAGCAAGCCCGCCGGAAGATATTGGTGATTTTCTGCCTGTTTCGCTACTGGCCGAACCGGTTGGTGGTCATCTGACCATCAGCAGTGATGTGACGGTGGTTCCCGATGATCTGCCCGCAATTTCCGTCGGGCTGACCGACATCATGGACTGCCGCCAGTTCACCATCGGTGCCTATTCTCCGTTACAGGGCTTCATGGACAGGGAAAATCTGGAAGCTGTCATCACCGGCAACCGGCTTCCGTCAGGCGCTCCCTGGACCTTGCCCATCGTCCTGCAGACCAGTCGGGAAGCCGCTAAATCTGCGGCCGTTGGCACGCCGCTGGCGCTGAAAGATCCGACTGGTGCAGTCAGGGCACTGGTCGAGGTAACAGATATCTATGAGCCGGATCTGGACCGATTGCTGACCGATTGGTTCGGAACGGATTCTGACAGCCATCCCGGCGTTGCGCGCGTCCGGAAATCCGGACCGGTTTTCATTGCCGGGCCGGTACGGCTGGTGGCATCAGCCGACCCGCTGTTCCGGGATTACGCCCTGACACCGGCACAGACCCGTTCGATATTCTCCCACAAGGGCTGGAACCGCGTTGTCGGTTTCCACACCCGCAATGCCCCGCACCGTGCCCATGAATATATCCAGCTCGCGGCGATGGAACAGGCCAGCGCAGACGGCCTGCTGATCAGTCCCGTCATCGGCCCGAAAAAACCCGGCGACTTTGAAGCTGATGCGGTGCTTGGTGCCTATCAGGCCGTGCTCAGCGCCGGGATTTATCCGAAAGGCCGGGCCGTCCTCGCTGCATTCGCCACCTGGTCACGCTATGCCGGACCGCGCGAAGCCGTCTTCACCGCGCTTTGCCGTCGTAATATGGGCTGCAGCCATTTCATCCTTGGCCGCGACCATACAGGTGTCGGTGATTTCTATTCGCCGGATGCCAATCAGCGAATGTTCGACGACCTGGGCGATATCGGGATTGAACCCCTGTTCTTTGACGAAATCGCCTTTGACAGTGCAAAGGGCAGTTTCGGACCCGCTCGGGAAATCGCCGACCCCGCAGCAATCAGTGGCACCGAGGTCCGGGAACGCCTTCGGGCCGGACGGAACCTGCCGGCATGGTTCATGCGGACCGAGGCTCAGCAGGCCCTGTTTGAAATGATTGGCCGCGGCGAATCAGTTTTTCACACCGTGTGAAAAACGGAGACCATCAGACTGGTTTCGGACTCTGTCCCGACACAGACCTTTGTCTGAAAAGCCGGGACTGATAGAACAGAGTCTCAACAGCCAAACGGGATGCCGATGTCCAGCGATGATACCTCTTCCGGATATGTTCTCGACACACCCTACCTGTTTGAATTTCAGGAAGAACTGTCACCGGTACGGCTGAATTATACGGCCCTGCTGGGCGGGTATCCGGCGGTACCGCTTGATCGCCCGTTCCGCTATCTGGATATCGGGTGCGGTTACGGGGTAACACTCGCGGTTCTTGCCGCAGCCTTTCCGGATGCCCGCTTCACCGGCATCGACCTGAACCCCGACCATATCCGGGAAGCGGCTGATCTGGCGAGCGATGCCGGGAACCTGCGGCTGCTCTGTGGCGGTTTCGATGATGTCGCACTGGGGCCTGACGAGCAGTTCGACTTTGTCGTCATGCATGGTCTGGTCTCCTGGCTGGATGACGGGCCCTTTGCAGCCCTGACTGACTTTCTCGACCGCCATGTGGCCCCCGGTGGTATTGTCTATGCCAGTTACAACGCCCTGCCCGGATGGTCGGCAACACAGTCGCTCCGCAGCCGTCTGCTTGCCGAGGCCGCCACAATCGACGGTAATGCCGCCGACAGGGCAATGGGGGCCATCACTGCCCTGCAACAGATGAAATCCGCCAATATTGCGTTTTTCCGCTGCTATCCGGAGCTTGGCAATCATCTTGACCGGCTGGCTGACATGGATCCGCGCTATGTGGTTCATGAATTTCTGAATGCCTCCAACCGGGCGTTCGAAGCCGCTGATATTTTTGAACGGTTCAGCACCGCCGGGCTGACCTTCGCCGGCACCGCGACGACCTTCCTGACCTATGTTGATCTGGCCTTCCCGCCGCTGCTTCAGGACAAGGCGAGGTCCTGCACCACCCGGACAGAACTGGAAATGCTGCGTGATTTCGTCCGCAACGAAACCTTCCGCAAGGATGTCTTCGTGCGCGGCAGCACCCAGTTGTCCGCTGACGACTGGCAGGCCGCCCTCCACGACATTCCCGTCGCTGCAAGCCTCCCTGTCTCCCTGATTGAACGGGAAGTCGGGTTTGGTGAAATCGCCATTCAGTATGATGGCGAGGTATTCGATCCGGTCATCGACATCTTATCCGGCAAGGCTGCATCACCGGCGCAACTGACCCGGCTGATTGACGGGCTGGATATCGACATGGCATCGGACGCAACCGCCTTTCTGATCGCCGGAGGGCAGTTTCACGCTGCCCTGAAACCGACAGAAGCAGTCACCGTTCCCGAACGCTGCCGGATTGTTCATGACACGACCCGGCGGCTCATTGACCGGCTGGCGATGGATGAAGGGGAGGCTCCGGTTGTTGCCCCCGCACTGGGGTCCGGCCTTCGGCTGGGCGGTTCAACGGCAATGATGCTGCGCGCCCTTGATGTCGCACCAGACGCGGCTGTGGACTGGCTGATGGCAGAAATGGCCAGAACCGGACACCAGCTGGCCGGGGTTGGCGATCACGCCTTTGGTAACGCCGTGGCCCGGGAGCAACTGAATGATGCCTTTGCCGCCTTCAGGTCAGGCTGGCTGCCGAAACTGCTGGAACTGGGTGTCGTGGAAGCAGCGGACTGAGACAGGGGTCAGTAACGATTTCCGGACTGCCAGATATTGCCTCGCTGCTCCGGTTCATGATCCAGCCTTGCACCAATCGCCTGTATCAGATCGAGCAGCTTTGCAGTATCGGCCAGCATCTGACGGATATCATCAGTCTGCAAAGCGGTCCGGGTGATCTGGCCAGACTCAAAATGGTCATACTTGCAGGGCAGCATCAGCCATAAAGCCTGATCGATGACCGCGCATTTATGCCCCTCCGGGAATTTCACGGCGATAATCGAACCGATATCCCGCATCACCCGGTCATCGGGAGGCTGACTGAGCGCAAGCCGGATCAGCACGCCCCGGAAGACCGGCCATACCCGTTTCGTTGTATGGTCCCGGTGTTCCTTCCTGACTTCGCGGGTCAGCAGAAGTTCTGCCAGCACGAAATTCCGGCCCTGATAATCGCCGGAAATTTCATCTGACAGCGTGGCCTTGTTCCAGCCGGAATAAAGATCTTCATGCTGCAAAGGCCCGACCGGAACCCGGCCTTTTACCGCATACCGGAACGAACCGAAAAAGCCGAGAATTGCCGGCATCAGAACCAACTTGCGGTTCTTCTCATAGGCCTTCCCGGCCAGAACAACGGCAATCCACATTCCGAAAGCTGCAATCAGCATCAGAGCCGGCAGGATATGGAAGAAATCTCCCCGAAAGTCCCCGAGAACAAGAAGCCCCAGCGCGGCCACAAACCCGAACGATAACAGAATCGCAATAAACCGGCGGCGACGGATGGACCGGAGCACCGTCAGGCGGTGCTCCTCCAGATCCTGCAGGCGCGGCGCGATTTCTGCATCGAAATGCGCCTGAAAACCGCGTTCCCAGGAGGCATGTTCGATAAACTCAGGCTGACGGACAGCCGTCACGCACGCCTCCGCTCCTGCTGTGTCAGTCCGTCAGGTCGTCCCAGAGTTCCTTGGCCTTCGAGAAAAAGCCGCTGCTTTGCGGGCTGGCCTTGGTACCGCCGCCGGAACTTTCGAACTTCTTGAGGATATCCCGCTGTTCATCTGACAGGTTGGTGGGTGTTTCCACCGATGCCTGAATGAACATGTCACCCCGGGCCTGCTGCCGCAGCACCGACATGCCCTTGCCACGGAGACGGAACTGTTGCCCCGTCTGGGTGCCTGCGGGAATGTTTACCTTGGCACGGCTGCCATCAATCGTCGGGACATCCACCGACCCGCCAAGCGTGGCGGTTGTCATCGGAATCGGCACCTTGCAATAGATGTTGGCCCCGTCACGAACAAACAGGCGATGAGGCCTGATCGACAGGAAGATATAGAGATCACCTGCCTGTGCACCCCGTAACCCGGCCTCACCTTCTCCGGCCAGCCGGATACGTGTGCCTTCCTCGACACCTGCCGGAATATCCACGGAGAGTGAGCGTTCCTTGCGGACGCGACCGGCACCACCACAGGAACCACAGGGATCCTTGATCACGCGGCCCTGGCCCTGACAGGCCGGGCAGGTGCGTTCGATGGTGAAGAAACCCTGCTGTGCACGGACCTTGCCGGCACCGTTACAGGTGCCGCAGGTTACAGGCTGTGCGCCACCCTTGGCGCCTGTACCACTGCAGGTCTCGCAGCCGACTGAAGACGGCACACTGACCGTCGCTTTCTTGCCCTTGAAGGCTTCATCCAGAGAAATTTCCAGATTGAGCCGGAGATCCGACCCGCGACCGGCACCGGCACCGCGGCGTCCGCCACCGGAGAAATCACCGAACATTTCGTCAAAGATATCGGCAAAGCCAGAGGCAAAATCAAATCCGCCGGCACCCGGACCGCCCTGTCCGCCGCCGCCACCCATGCCGTTTTCAAACGCAGCATGGCCATAGCGGTCATAAGCCGCCCGCCGCTGTTCGTCCTTCAGGACGTCATAGGCTTCGTTCAGTTCCTTGAATTTCTGTTCGGCTGCCTTGTCATCCGGATTACGGTCCGGATGGTATTTCATGGCCATCTTGCGGTAGGCCTTCTTCAGGTCCTCCGCACTGGCATCCTTGGCCGCGCCAAGAGTCTCGTAATAATCTTGCTTCGCCATTCAGCTCCGCCCCCGATCTCGTTTGCTGTCCGGCACGTCAGAAAACGCGCCGGACAGCGTTTGTTCGAGTTATACGATTCGGCGTCAGGCCGATTTGTCTTTGCGGTCGTCGACTTCTTCGAACTCCGCATCAACAACACCGTCTTCTGCTGTGGCAGTGCCCTCGGGATTGTCCGGGCCTTCACCTTCAGCTGCGGTTTCGTCCTGCTGGGCCTTGTAAATGGCTTCGCCCAGTTTCATGGAGGACTGCATCAGGGTCTGCGTCTTGGCTTCGATATCCTCGACGCTGTCGCCTTCCATCGCTTCCTTCAGATCAGCGAGATCCTTCTCGATGGCTTCCTTGTCAGCAGCTTCAACCTTGTCGCCGTATTCCTCGATATTCTTCTCGGTGGAATGGACGAGCGATTCAGCCTGGTTCCTGGCTTCAACCATGGCACGGCGCTGCTTGTCGGAATCTGCGTTGGCTTCAGCTTCCTTGACCATCTTGTCGATATCTTCATCCGACAGACCACCAGAGGCCTGAATGCGGATCTGCTGTTCCTTGCCTGTCGCCTTGTCCTTGGCGGACACATTGACCAGACCGTTCGCATCAATATCGAAGGTGACTTCAATCTGCGGCATGCCGCGCGGTGACGGCGGGATACCCACCAGATCGAACTGACCCAGCAGCTTGTTGTCTGCCGCCATTTCGCGTTCACCCTGAAAGACCCGGATGGTAACCGCATTCTGATTGTCTTCAGCGGTCGAGAAGGTCTGGCTCTTCTTCGTCGGGATCGTCGTGTTGCGGTCGATCAGTCGGGTGAACACGCCACCCAGCGTCTCGATACCCAGCGACAGCGGCGTCACGTCGAGCAGCAGAACGTCCTTCACGTCGCCCTTCAGGACACCGCCCTGAATGGCCGCACCGAGAGCCACAACTTCATCCGGGTTCACACCCTTATGCGGCTCACGACCGAAGAATTCCTTCACCGCGTCGAAGACCTTCGGCATACGGGTCATGCCACCGACCAGAATAACCTCGTCGATTTCACCGGCAGAGATACCCGCATCCTTGAGCGCTGCCTTGCAGGGCTCAATCGTGCGCTTGATCAGTTCGGCAACCAGTGCCTCGAGTTTGGCACGGGTCAGCTTGATGTTCAGATGCTTCGGACCCGAGGCATCTGCCGTGATGAACGGCAGGTTGATTTCGGTCTGCATGGACGAGGACAGCTCGATCTTGGCTTTTTCCGCAGCTTCCTTGAGGCGCTGCAGGGCCAGCTTGTCCTTGCGCAGGTCAATCGAGTTCTCTTTTTTGAACTCGTCGGCAAGGTAGTCGATGATCCGGGAGTCAAAATCCTCACCACCGAGGAAAGTGTCACCGTTCGTCGATTTCACTTCGAACACGCCGTCGCCGATTTCCAGCACGGACACGTCGAAGGTACCACCACCAAGGTCATAGACCGCAATGATACCGGTATTCTTCTTGTCGAGACCATAGGCCAGCGCGGCGGCTGTCGGCTCGTTGATGATACGGAGCACTTCAAGACCGGCGATCTTACCGGCATCCTTGGTTGCCTGACGCTGCGAGTCATTGAAGTAGGCCGGAACCGTGATGACCGCCTGGGTCACCGGCTCGCCAAGATAGCTCTCGGCAGTCTCTTTCATCTTCTGCAGGATGAAGGCGGAAATCTGCGAGGGGGAGAACTTGTCTTCGTTGATCTTCACCCATGCGTCGCCGTTGTCACCCTTGACGATATTGTAGGGGACCAGGTCCATATCCTTCTTGGTCAGCGGATCGTCGAAACGACGGCCGATCAGACGCTTGATGGCAAAAAGGGTGTTTTCCGGATTGGTGACAGCCTGACGCTTCGCCGGCTGGCCGACAAGACGCTCACCTGAGTCAGAGAAAGCGACCATCGACGGCGTGGTGCGTGCGCCTTCGGAGTTTTCGATGACCTTGACGTCACCACCATCCATGACCGCGATACATGAATTCGTTGTACCAAGGTCGATACCAATAACCTTGCTCATATCTGATACCTCTTTCTTTCGGCGGATTCCGGATACGGCCCGATTTCAGCGACCGTGGATGGAATCCCCATTCTGGTTGTCGTATGCCGTTTCCGGCGGCGGGTCCCGATAACGGACCCATTCTGATCAGCCGGCTTGAATGTCCCCAGAATTGATGGGGTAATCCCGGCACGGCGCTATATAGGGCGGTAGAAGCGGGCGCGCAACCGTACCACTCCAGATAAATCGCTGTTCCGAAGCCCCCCGGACCGCAAACAGAACCCCGACATAAGACGGGTGATTTACCAATGGCTGCGAAAGCGGCATAGTCTTGTCGCAATGGACAGTATCCGGCCACTACAGACACTTACAGAACCGATGGACCAGTCAGGCCATGCCTTTCAGGACCATCTGGAGCTGCTGGCTGAAATGACAGCAAGCTTTGCTGCGTCACAGGATGTCCAGAAAACCATCTCCACAGCGCTGGAACTGATTCGCGATTACATGGATGCGGAAGCGGCTTCGCTGTTCATGCTGTCCGAAGATGGTAGCGAACTGGAATGCCGCGCCTGTGTCGGCTCGTCCGACATCACCGGGCTGCGCATGCCCTCGAACAAGGGCATCGTCGGCCGAACAGTACAGAACAACATTGTCCAGATCGTCCGCGATGTCCGCAATGACCCGGACCATCACCGACAGGTCGACAAGGACACAGGTTTCGTAACCCGTTCCATCCTGTCTGCCGCGATGTCCGTCCGTGACCGGATGCTGGGGGCCATTCAGGTCGTCAATCGCAACGGCGGCGACGGGCTGTTCGATGACAGCCACAAGGACATGCTGCGCGCCATGGCGTCAACGGCGGCTCTGGCCATCATCAACGCCCAGCTGGCTGCGCAGATGGTCAATCAGGAACGGGTCCGGCGCGAGATGGAACTGGCAGCCGAGGTTCAGCGCAACCTGCTGCCACGACCGACGGATGAAGGTTATCCGATTGCCGGGATCAACCAGCCTGCACTGGAAGTCTCCGGCGACTTCTATGATATTTTCGAAGCCTCAGACGGACGTATCTGGTTTGCTCTGGCCGATGTCTCCGGCAAGGGAATGAACGCGGCCCTGCTGATGGCCAAGACCTCCAGCCTGTTCCGCGCACTTGGCCGCAATGCGCAGGACCCGGGCGATCTGTTCGTCCGGATCAACGAGGAAATCTGCGAGACCAGTACCCACGGCATGTTCGTCACCATGGCCGGGGGCATCTTTGACCCGGTATCCGGTATTGTCCGGCTGGCCAATGCCGGACATGAACCGCCCCTGCTGCGGCGGCAGGACGGCACCTATCAGGACTTTCCTGCAGAAGCCCAGCCACTCGGTATCATCGCTTTTCCGGGCATGACATTCCCTGTCACTGAAATCGATGTCGGTGATGGCGCACTTTATATATATACAGACGGCGTTACCGAAGGTTCGGTCGAGAGCGGTGACATGCTGGGGCAGGACGGTGTGCAGGCCATCCTTGATAAAACCGCCCGCCAGCCATTGCGCAAAAGACTTCTCGCCGTTACCAACAAACTGACGCAGCATGGTGCAAAGCTGCATGACGATATCACCATTCTGGGGATCGACAGGGCGGGATGAGCGACACAGACAACGTCAGACTGATCGAGATCACCGTACCGGCCCTGCCGGAACGGCTGAAGCTGATCCGCAATACGCTGAGGGGCACCGCTGAAACCGTTGGTTGTTCTGAAGCCTGTCGGCAGGATATTGTAATGGCAGTAGACGAAGCCTGTCAGAACATCATCCGGCATGGATACAAAAACGATCCGGACGGCCTGATTACGGTGGATGTGCGGCTGGCGAAGGATACGCTGGTCATCAAGCTCATCGACTATGCCCAGCCCGTTGTTGTAGAACAGGTGAAATCGCGTGATCTGGAAGATGTCCGCCCGGGGGGACTAGGCGTACATATTATCCGCGAATGTATGGACGAGGCAGAATTCAAGCGGCCACCAGAAGGCGCGGGCAACCTTCTGGAGCTGACAAAAAAAATCGTTTGAGGGTCAAAGCATGGCATATAAGGTTCGTAACACTGGCGACTACGCAATCGTCGAATTGACCGGGGATGTCGATCTCGAGCGATCTCCGGATGTCCGTAAATTACTGTTGGAGCAGATCGGGGCCGGGCATGCGGTCATCGTTGACCTGTCCGGCGTGAGCTATATCGATTCATCCGGGGTCGCCAGTCTGGTAGAAGCATTCCAGAACGCCCGCAAACGCGGTTCCGACTTTTCACTGGCATCGGTTTCCGCTGCTGCCATGCGCGTGCTGGAACTGGCCCGCCTCGACAAGATTTTCACTATTCACGCGTCGGTTGATGCGGTGACGGGCGGTTAGGCCCATCTGATGATTTCCTTCGCAGAACGGCTCGGCAAACGCACCGTCGCCGGCATAGCGGAAATGGGCCGTGCCGCCGGTCTGTTCGGGGAAAGTATCTACTGGATCGTCCTTGGGTCGTATCGGAAACAGCCGGTTCGGCTGAACGCCGTTTTCGCACAAAGCATGGAAATCGGTATCCGCGCCATACCGATTGTCACCGTGCTGTCCCTGACCATCGGGGTCATGCTGGCCATTCAGGGCATCCATACCCTGCGTATTTTTGGCGCAGAAAGCCGGGTGACACTGGGTATCGCGCTGTCGATCACCCGTGAATTCGCCCCTCTCATCACCGGAATTCTGGTTGCCGGGCGTTCCGGGTCGGCGCTGGCGGCAAGGCTTGGCACCATGAAGATCAGTCAGGAAATTGATGCGCTGACCGTCATGGGCATCAACCCCGTCCGGTTTCTGGTGGCACCCGCCCTGATTTCCATGGTCATCATGCTGCCCGCACTGACCTGGTTCGCCGACATGGTCGGCTTGCTGGGGGCCGGGCTGTATGTTTCTGCTGATCTCGGCATTTCCATGGTGGCCTATCTCGATCAGCTGCGTGAGGCCCTCAGCGTCGACGACGTCATGCATGGTCTCGGCAAGAGCGTCCTGTTTGCCATCCTGATTACGGTGGTCGGCGTGGTGAATGGTGCCGGTGTCGAAGGTGGTGCAGAAGGAGTCGGCAAGATGACCACCCGGTCCGTTGTCCATTCGATCAGCGCCATCGTCATTACCGATATGCTGTTCGCATTTCTGGCGACCCGGTAAAAGATGACTGACCTGACCTCCGACATGCCAGATACCGGCACACCCTCCCTTCCCGGACTGCAGTCCGACTATGCCGTGGAGGTTGTCGACCTGGTCACTCACTGGGGTGAGCGGAAAATTCTCAACAAGGTCAATATCACCGTCAATCACGGTGAGATCATGGTCATCATGGGCGGGTCCGGGTCCGGCAAGTCAACCTGCCTGACCCATATGCTGAAACTGCATCACCCGACATCCGGCAGCATCAAGCTGCTTGGCAATGACATCACCACCCTGCCAGCGATGGAAATGTACGAGCTGCGCAAGAAGATGGGTGTCGCTTTTCAGTATGGCGCCCTGTTCAGTTCCATGAGCGTCGGCGACAACATCATGCTGCCACTTCGCGAACATACCTCGCTGGACCGGGGCACCATGGAAATCATGATGCGGCTGAAGCTGGAGGTCGTCGACCTCGCCGGTTACGAGGATTTCATGCCGTCTGAACTGTCTGGCGGCATGATGAAGCGGGCCGCGATGGCACGGGCCGTCATCATGGATCCGAAGCTGCTGTTTCTTGACGAGCCGAGTGCAGGTCTGGACCCGGTTGTCGCCGCCTCGCTGGACGATCTGATCCTGCGCCTGCGCGACGCCATGGGGATGAGTATCGTCGTGGTAACCCACGAACTGGACAGTGCCTTCAAGATTGCCGACAGGATTACAGTGCTCGACAAGGGCGAAGTGCTGATCAGTGCAACGACGGAGGAAGTTCGCAATTCGCCGAACGAACGTGTACAAAACCTTCTGAACCGCCGTACCGAGGAAGTTATTCTCGATCCGGACGAATATTTGCGTAGATTGGTTGGAGAAAGGATCGACTGATTGCGTCGGGGGAACGACGCCATCAACTGATCAGGGGAATAATGACGAATCACCGGATAAATTACGCGCTTGTAGGCTTCTTCGTGCTGGTGACCCTGGTCACCCTGATTGCCACGATCGCTGTGCTGACCGGGCGGACAGGCGCTGTCAGCACCTATTTCACTACCTACGAAAATGTCGGCGGTATCAAGTTCGGCACTCAGGTTCTCTATGAAGGCTATCCCATCGGGCAGGTTGAAGAGATAGAGCCCACTACTTTCAAAGGGTCGGTAAGATTCAGGATTACGCTGTCTGTGACGGAAGACTGGCGCATTCCGGCTGATTCAATCGCCGAGATTTCCGCTTCCGGCCTGCTCGCCGCCGTAACCATCAATATCCGTGAGGGACTGAGTGCGGAAGCGCTGGCACCGGGGTCAGAAATTCTGCCCGGACGTCCCAGCAATATCTTTGCCGCCCTGTCCGGTGTCGCCGAGCAGTTTGGTGACCTGAGTGAAAACAGCGTCAAACCCCTGCTTAACAATCTTGATCGTCAGGTCACCGCCTTCGGCAAGGTGTTTGAAAACGAACTGCCGGCTATGATCGATAACGTGAACGGCCTGACCCGTGAAGTTGCCGACCGGACGCCGCTTATTCTGGCCAATCTGGAAGACTTCACCGAACGCCTGCATGATATCAGCCGTGAAGTAGATAACGGCGTCAGGGAAATCATGAGCGCCAGGAACATGTCGACCATCGATACAGCCCTTGCCAATTTCGACAAAACCGCACGCGACGTTTCTCTGTTCACCGGGCGGATGAATGAAACCCGTGAGCAACTGGATACCATACTGAACCGGGTCGACGGTCTGGTCGCCGGGAATGAAGACAACATCAACAAAACGGTCGAGGAAACCCGGTTTGTTGTGCAGGCCCTGTCCCGTCATGTCGACGCAATCTCCTATAATCTGGAGGGAACAAGCCGCAACATGCTCGAATTCAGTCGCCAGATCCGACAGAATCCCGGCCTCCTGCTGGGCGGTTCAGCCCCCAGTGAATCCGGCGCGAGTTCACCGCAATGAGACATCTGATCCGTCCTCTCCTGCTGTTGCTGTTTGTCACCGGGCTGACCGCCTGCTCCGCACCACCTGTGCCGAAAGATCATTTCTACCGGCTGACCGCCGCAGCCCCGGCAGCCTCACCCGCAAACCGCCTCAGCGGTGTACTGATGGTCGACCGGCCAAATGCCGACGGTGTTTATTCTGAACGCGCACTGGTACTCAGCCGTCACGCCGACCGGTCGATGATCGAACAATATCATTATCATTTCTGGGCCGAGCCGCCGGCAGCAATGCTGCAACAGCAGATCGTCAGTTTTCTCCGTGATGCTGATATCGCCCGGCAGGTGGTGACCCCGGAACTGCGCATCCGCAATGACTTTGCGCTGACCAGCAAAATCCTCCGGATGGAACGCATCATTGATGGTCCGTCTCCCCGGGTGGCACTGACGATCGAGTTTGCCCTGCATAATTACCGCGACAACAAACTGTTGCTGCTGGAAACCTACAGCGAAGAAGTCGACGCCCGGTCCGACGGCATGTCAGATGCGATCACTGCCCTCGACGAGGCACTGACCCGCATCCTGAACAGCCTGCTGACAGACGCCAGCAAATAGGCGATGGCCCGACGCGCCAGACGACAGCCACCCCGCCCTGCACCCAGTGACCGGTTCACACTCGAAATCCGCGATATTGGTGTCATGGGCGACGGTATCGCCGCCCTGCCCGATGGCCGGACCACCTTCATCGACGGCGCGCTGCCCGGCGAAATCGTCGAAGCTGAGGTTACCTTCCTTGAGCAGGGTCCGCCACGCGGTCGCCTGATCAACATTGTCAGGGCCTCGCCATCACGACGTGAGCCGCCCTGCCCGATCGCCCGCCTGTGCGGCGGATGTATGGCTCAGCATCTTGACGACACCGCTTATACCGACTGGAAAACCCGCGCCGTTTCCACCGCATTCGAAGCAGCCGGGCTCGACACAACATGTCTGGAGCCGATGCAGCGAACAGGGGAACGGACGCGCCGGCGCGCTGTCTGGCAGTTTCGCCTCGGCGAAGGCCGTCTGTTGCTGGGATATTCGGTCCGGCGGGGCAACCGGATCATTGATGCCGCAAGCTGCCTGCTGCTGGAGCCGGCGCTCCAGAATGTCATGGACGGGCTGCGTCGCGAGCTTCCGACCCTGTTGACCGGACCTGTTGTCCGGCGCGGGCGGATTCTTGTCACCGCCAGTGATTCCGGACCCGATGTTCTGCTGGAACTCGACCATGAACCTGATCTGGAACTGTTGCAGGGATTCAGCGGTCTTGCAGAGCGATTGGATCTGGCCCGCCTGTCCTGGCGGAACGGTGCCCGTGGCGAGGCAACCCCGGCCGCAGCACGACGACAACCGACAGTAAAATTCGGTGAAATCAATATCGCCATTCCGACCGGCGCTTTCCTGCAGGCATCAAGTGCCGGCGAGGCACTGATCCGTCAGGCCGTCGCTGACGCACTGGCAGAAACCGATGGCCCCGTGCTTGATCTCTATGCGGGTCTCGGCAGCCTGTCCTGTCCGGTCGCCACCAACCGTCCGGTCCATGCGGTCGAGGGGATGGAACGCATGGCAACGTCTCTGGCATCTGCGGCACGGCGCAGCGCCGTTGCCAGCCGCCTGACGACAGAGACACGCGACCTCGACAGACGACCCGTCATCACATCAGACCTGGATCGCTACAGCGCCGTCATTCTGGATCCGCCCCGCGCCGGGGCAAGACATCAGGTCAGCGAACTTGCGGGCTGCGAGAAGCTCACCCGGCTGGTTTATGTCTCCTGCTCAGCCGACAGCTTTGCCCGCGATACAGCCGTGCTGGTAAAGGCCGGATGGCGCCTGACATGGGTTCGGCCAATCGATCAGTTCCTCTATTCCGACCAGACGGAACTGGTCGCCCGACTGGACCGGTAAAACAATGGGCAACATTGTTGACGGCCTTACCTTTGCCACCGTCGTTCTGGTCGTCATTGCCGTCGTCCGCGTTGCCTTCATCGTCATGCAGCGACGTGATCCGGACGCCGAAAGCACGACTTTGCTGCGCGACAGGCAGAGCCGGATGGAAGAAGCCTGGATGCATCGTAACAAGGTGCTGAAAGACCGCGCCGTCTGGAAAATGATCCGCACCATTGAACTCTGCCGTGAAAACCTGAACCCGGCTCTGCTGGCGCCCGGCCAGGACAGATATATCCATTATTACCTCGGCTATCTTCTCGGGTTTGCAGAGGCGGTCAGCCTCGCTGACGGTGTGGAATTCGACCGCATCCTCCGGCTGCCGATATATCTGGAAGCCAGCAAGCTGCTGGGCGACGGGCATGGCGATGTGCAGGAGGGTGCCGAAATGCTGGTGAAGCTGTCAGGCAGCGAGTTTTTTGAGCTTGGCCGCAGCGAAGGCGTACCTGATGGTACCAATGCCGCAGAGGACAGCGGCGAACGGTACTTCCACCGCATTGATTCATTTTTCAGCCAGTCCCGCTGACAGAAAAAACCTCTACGGGTTATCCCCAATAGCATCAGCGGACAGATTCGCTACCTTACAGTCATGGTTTTGATCGTTTCCGGGCATATTTGCCCGACGCCTCCGTCCTCCCTGGTGGCGCTCACACTGAACCGGTCAATGTTCCTCCCTGTGACTTACAGGTGCCGCTTGCCCTCTTCCCCCCTTCAGGCAAGCGGCACTTTTTTTGTCCTGCGCCAGCAGCGCCTGACAAACCGTTCTCTTACGTACAACTCCCAATATCGACGAAGCTTCGCTTCATCTAGCCTCCGCAGATGAACTCCACACGGTTTCCGGATTTTCGAATTTCCGCAGGTTTTGCATCGAATTCGACGTAAATTTGGGGGATTTGTGACCGAAATCACAGAACAACCGGGATTCAGACGATACTAAAACCTCATCGTCGGGGGAAAGATCCGACACAGGAGACTAAACATGAGTGAACAATCAGCAGCGATCGGCACAGTAGAAGCTTCAGAAGGAAGCGTCTGGGTAGTCCGGTCCGACGGATCCCGTGCAGAACTCGAAAATGGCGACCCGGTTTATCAGGGCGACCTGATCGAAACCGACAATGACGGCGCGGTTGGCGTCACCTTTACCGATGGTTCCGCCTTCTCGCTGGGCTCGAACGGCGAAATGACCATTGACGAGATGATCTACAACCCCGCGACGCAGGAAGGGTCTTCCTTCTTTTCCGTGGTTCAGGGTGGATTCAGTTTCGTCTCCGGCTCTATTGCCAAGACCACACCTGACGGCATGATGGTTCAGACCCCGGTTGCCACCATCGGCGTTCGCGGCACCAAGGTTGTCGGCGAGGCCGGGCCGGAAGGCAGCGATAACAGCTTTACCCTGCTGCGTGAGGATGACGGCACAACCGGCGAAATCGTTGTCTATAACGAAGGCGGCATTCAGGTCCTCAACCAGCCTTTCCAGACCGTCTCGATCAGTGACCCCTCCGCTGGCGTTCCTGATCCGGTCGTGATCTCTCAGGAAGATGTCTCAAACCGTTACGACACAACGCTCCGCGCACTGCCAGCAGTGGATCATGGCAATGCCACTCCTCAGGATGGGGGAGACGATGGTGAGGAATCCGGCCCGCCCCTGCCCGGCGAAGCCGCCGACGGAGAAGAAACAGCAGAAGAAGAACTGGCCGCCGCGGAAGAAGAAGCCGCAGGGCCTGAGATATTGCAGGAATCCGAACTCGAAGCCGGACCTGAAATTGAAGAACTCCCTGATCTTCAGGATCCGACGGATGCAGAAGATGAAGAAGAACTCTCTGCCGACAAGGAACAGGGCCTGGACGAAGAGATCGTTGGCCCGCAGGCACCCAAGGCCCCGCCGTCGACAATCGCACAGTCTGACGCCACCGATACATTCGGCCCAGGCGTCAATGACGATCTTCCCAAGGCATCAATCGAGGAAAATCTTTCCCCGCAGGGTCCGTCATTCAACAATACTGTCGGACCCGATCCTATCAAAATGGCGTCGATTGAAGATGTCATCAGAGCGGGCCTGAATGCCGGTTTCACGACCGACCAGATATTCAACGCGCTTTCCACCACGTCGGACGGCGACTCTTCAGAAAAAGCTGCTGAACCAGTAGCCGGTGATGACACGCTGGACGGTGGCTCCGGCAATGATGGTCTCATTATCGTCGGAGACCGTGATAGCAGCAACGACAGCGCAGCCGAAGCGCTGACGGGAACCACTGGTGCCGATATAATCTCCGGGAGTGACGGCGCAGACATAATTTCGGGCGAGGACGGAAATGACAGCCTCTATGCAGGTAGTGGCGATGACACCGTCGATGGTGGTAACGGAAACGACCTGATTACCGGCGGTGATGGTTCCGACGAAATACACGCTGGCGCCGGAAATGATACGGTCTACGCTGGTTCCGGCGATGACACGGTCAATGGTGGTGACGGTGATGATCTGATTACCGGCGATAACGGCGCCGACACAATTCACGGTGGTGCCGGAAATGATACGATTTACGCCGGGAATGACTCTGACACGATCAATGGCGGTGACGGAGACGATCTGATTACCGGCGATAACGGTGCCGACACAATTTTCGGTGGTGCCGGAAACGATACGATTTACGCCGGAAATGGCTCTGATTTCATCAATGGTGGTGCCGGTGGCGGAACACTGAGTGGCGGAGCAGGTGCAGATACGTTCCAGTTCTCCGGTTCTGCCGATGGATACACCAAGACCACGAACGGTGCCGCGACCGATGCAGAACTGGCTGAAGTGGCCAAAATCATCGATTTTGAGACTGGTAACGACAAACTGTCTTTCGATGCATCTGGCTTCTCAGGCATCTCTAGCCTGGTGGACGGTCTCACGGCGATCCGCCTGCACGACGTGTTTGATGGCACGAACGTCAGCAACACCACGTTCCAGGCCGGAACACCGGTGCTGATCTATGATGATACAGGTACCTTCTACTATGACGCCAACGGTGCCGGAGACGGTTATACCATCGTCGGCAAGGTC
>TARA_R110000787_G_scaffold47646_2_pt1 | contig 20823 bp, 18 predicted proteins | sample TARA_R110000787 | Tara Oceans TARA_R110000787 (sample SAMEA4397920) | marine metagenome | biome: Polar Biome; feature: [DCM] deep chlorophyll maximum layer (ENVO:01000326); material: water (ENVO:00002006), including particulate matter (ENVO:01000060) such as... | depth 35 m | reverse complement strand
CCGCCTATGAGCAGCGCAATGTTGCCATCGGTCTGGCCTGCGGCATGTCCGGCAAGGCGCAGATCGGCAAGGGCATGTGGGCCGCGCCCGATATGATGGCCGACATGATGGAGCAGAAAATCGGTCATCCGATGACTGGTGCCAATACCGCCTGGGTGCCGAGCCCGACGGCTGCGACATTGCACGCGATCCATTATCACCGAGTCAATGTATTTGACCGGCAGAAAGAAGTGGCGGCTGACGGAATTGCACCGCTCGACAAATTGCTGACCATCCCGTTGGCAGATGGCCACAACTGGTCGGATGCCGAAATCGAGCGCGAACTGGACAATAATGCGCAGGGCATATTGGGCTATGTCGTGCGCTGGATTGATCAGGGCATCGGCTGTTCCAAGGTTCCGGATATCAATGATGTCGGGTTGATGGAAGACCGTGCGACCTTGCGGATTTCATCCCAGCATATGGCCAACTGGATGCTGCACGGGGTCTGTTCGGCTGAGCAGGTCGACGCCGCCTTGTTGCGCATGGCCGCCAAGGTTGACGGACAGAATGAAGGCGATCCACTATATCAGGCAATGGCATCCGATCCGGACGCTAGTCTGGCGTTTCAGGCGGCTCGCGATCTGGTGTTCAAGGGTGTCGAGCAGCCAAGCGGCTACACAGAGCCATTGTTGCACGCTTATCGCCGGAAGCTGAAAGCGGCTGGCTAGGAAAGTAGTCTGGCCAGTTCGACAAATTCGGAAACGGTGAGGGTCTCGGGCCGGCGTTGACTGTCAATACCGGCTTGTTCCAACGCCTCGAGGCCACCGGGAAGCTTCTTGAGGCTTTGGCGCAGCATTTTGCGTCGCTGGCTGAAGGCGGTCTGCGTCAAAATCTCCAGCTTGGCGAAATCAACGCCTTCGGGCTGTGCCTTGGGGACAAGATGGACCACCGCTGACATGACCTTCGGCGGGGGCGTGAAGGCCGAACGGTGGACCGTCATCGCCAGCTTGGCCGTGCTGCGCCACTGGGCGAGGATCGAGAGGCGGCCATAAGCGCTCGACCCGGGCGCTGCGACGATACGGTCGGCGACTTCGCGCTGGAACATCAAGGTCAGAGATGCCCATTGCGGCGGCCATTGCGGTGCAGACAGCCACTGGATCAAGAGCGCCGAGCCGACATTATAGGGCAGGTTGGAGACGATATGAAACGGGCCATCGAACAGGCTGCCATGATCCAGTGCAAGCGCATCGTCGTTGATTAGCGTCAGCCGTTCCGGGAAGAAGTCGGACAATTCCGCCAACGCTGGCAGACAGCGCTCGTCGCGTTCAACAGCGGTTACCGACGCGCCTGCCTGGAGCAAGGCGCGGGTCAATCCGCCGGGCCCGGGCCCCACTTCGAAGACCGATTGCCCGTCGAGTTTACCGGGTACCGCAGCAATCTTGTCGAGAAGCTGCATATCGAACAGGAAATTCTGGCCCAGAGCTTTGCTCGCGGTCAGGCCGTGTTTCTTGATCACCTCCCGGAGCGGGGGCAGGAGGATATGCCGGCTCAATGGCCGTGAATCTGTCGGTTGGTGACCGCAGTCGCGGCCATCTGGATCGCGGCAATCATCGATCGTGGATCAGCGATATCTTGTCCGGCGATATTGAATGCGGTTCCATGATCGGGTGAAGTCCGGACGATAGGCAATCCCAAGGTAATGTTGACTCCATCAAAGAAATGCAGGGTTTTCAAAGCGATTAAGGCCTGATCATGATAGGGACACAGAGCTACATCATATTTGATCCGCGCTTCCTCGTGGAACATCGTATCGGCAGGAAGCGGATCGGTGATGTCCATGCCCTCCTGACGGAGTTCATCGATAGCCGGTTGCATGATCCGCTGTTCTTCATCACCAAGATTGCCATTCTCGCCGGCATGCGGGTTGAGCCCCGCTATTGCGATGCGGGGTTTTTCTATGCCGAAATTGCGGATCAACGCTTTTTCGGCAGCGCGGGCGCGAGCGAGGATCAGTCGTCCGGTGATATGCTCGGGGACATCCTTAAGCGCAATATGAACAGTCATGGGAACAACGCGCAATGATGGTCCAGCCAGCATCATCAGCGCATTCTCCCGTGCTATACCACAGCGCTCCGATACAAATTCTGTCTGGCCGGGATAGTGAAAGCCGATCTTGTAGAGCTGCGACTTTGATATCGGGGCGGTGATGACCGCTCCTGCATCTCCGGAGCGCGCCAGTCCGCAGGCGATCTCGAGTGCGTGAAGCGAGCATTGTGCGCCATCGAGCGATGCCTCTCCCGGCACGGCGGCGGCCGCTTCATGGATGTGGAAGACCGGCAATGCGTCGTCGAACATCTCGCCAGCCTGCATCGGCTGTTCAATTTTCCGGGCCGGAACACCGGAGAGATTCTCGAAATCAGCAAAATTTCCGATAGCAAAAAACGGTTTCAGACCGGCTTCTTTTCGCTGTTTCCAGCTCTTGCCAATGATTTCCGGTCCGACACCAGCAGGATCGCCGCAAGAGACTGCAAACGGCTTGGCATTCCAGTCTGCCATTAATTATATTCGATAATCGCGTCGCGTCTCAGATCGCGCAAATAAATCTGGGCTCGTTTGTTGATGCGGTCATTTTCCAAACGAGACATGATGTCATCAAAGGATGGTGCCGACGCGCTCTGCGGATCATCGCGTCCGCACAGGATAAGCACCCGAACGCCGTCTTCGACTGAACCAAAAGGCTGACTTGCCTGACCAATTTGCAGCTCCGCGATCGTTCCTTGCAAGGCGGCGGGCAGGTCACGAAGTCTCACCTGGTCGTTGTCAACCACGCTGGCACCCAGTCGCGCAGCAACTTCATTGGCCGCTCCGCAGCCCTTGATGCTTTGTGTCGACGTAGCAAATTTTTCGGCCTGGGCCGCAGCTTCTGATTCGGTGATCCCGGCCGGAAAGCTAATCGCCAATTGCTTGAGACTGAGCAAAGCATTGCGGGGATCAGCAGTTAGCACCTGGCGTGAGTCGATCAGATAGAGGATCGAAAACCCGCCGGGTACTTGGATCGGTCCGACAACCTGTCCGACCTGCATTTGTTCGGCCGCATCAGCAAGCGTCTGCGGCAATTGAGCGGGACGGACCCAACCCAGATCGCCACCGGTTGCTGCGGTCGAAGCTTCTGAAAACTGTCGTGCGTAGGCAACAAAGGAACCACCGGAGCGGATCTGCTCCAGGATTTTCTGCATATTTTCGACGACCTGTTCGGCAGTTTCCTGGGATGCCGACATATAAATCTCGCCAATACGAAACTCGCTTGTGCCCTTCGAAGCGTTTAAACGCTCGATGATGGCGTTGACCTCTTCGTCACCGACATTGATAAACGGCTGAATGTTGCGCCTGAGCAGGCGGCTCCAGGCCAGTTCACCCTTGATTTGGCGTTTCAGCGTATCGGTCGAAGAACCTTGTGTCCGCAGATACTGATCGAAAGCTCCAATGTCCTGTTTGAAATTCTGTTGGGCAACTTGGCGGAAGGTGGCCTCAACCTCCTCCGGGGCGATGTTGATTTCATTGGCCTCAGCTTCCTGAATTTGCAGCGTTTCATCGATCAGATTTCTCAACACTTGAAGTCGCAAGCGTTGCATCTCTTCATCAGAAACTTCGCCGCCATTGGCTGCGACAATCAGTGCCAGCCGTTGGCCGACGTCGGTTCCGGTTATGATATCGCCGTTGACTATCGCTGTAGCGCGGCGAACATTCGGGTCATTCTTACCGAATATTGTCAATTCATCGGGAATGTCCAAGCCGGTTTGCGGCAGCGAAGCATCTGCAACGGTCTGACTTACGGATGGAGAGGCGCCTGCAATGGCAAGAGCAGCAATCAAAGTCGCCTTGGTTTTAAAACCCTGAATTTTCATATTCAATAAATTCATTTTTTGTATCTTCTCAACTACTAAGAGTTATTTTCATGCGGCAAATACCAATTGTCTGCTGAACCCAATATGAGCGGGTTACCCCGTTTGAAAGTCCTTTACACGCCCAGATTGCGCAAGGCCAGCCGGAACAGAAAAGTACTGCCGCGCTGGGCATCTCCGGTATCCTCATAGTCATAGCGCCATGTCACGCCCATCGAGAGACAACCGTCGTCATAAGCGACGCCAAGACGATGTCTCACTGGATCATAGCCATCTGCTATCGAAAGAGGGTCTTCGCTATGATCCGTCAGATCGATGATGGCCGAGCCGAAGACGGACCAATATTTGTCGATCTGATAGCGGCCGCCGATTCGGATTTCTTCGCGGTCTCTAAGGTCTTCAAGTTCCGATCCGATATTGCGGTTAAGGCGCAGATATCCGATTTGAGCGTAAGTGCTTTTCGAACCGACAGTCGCGTCGATCTCGTTACGCCGCACAGCAAGATTGTCCTTGTCCAGCCGAAAGCGGTGTGTGAATTTCACGATATCCTTGAACCTGACATTGGTCCGGCCAACAATATCGGAGAATCGATCGGACAGGCCTGTGCCATCCGGGACAATATTATCGTTATTTTCGAGCCGATAGCTCTGGCCGACGATCATGTTCAGTTGCAAGTTGGGACGATTGATTTCCCATTCCGCTCCATAGGTCGCCCGGACATTATCCTCATAACGATCATAACCGGGAAAGCGGTTGAGAGCGAAAAGGTTGCTGTCTTCCAGGTCCACGGCACGGGAATCTTCATTGGGAAGCGAGAGATTGGCCAAGCCCGGTGTCGCGACAATCTGGAAACGCGGTGTGATCGTCTGGGTGCCACCAAAAGCCTCGCCGATGAGCGGCCATTTCACATCAATAGCAGCTGTCGCAATTGCCCTTGTCTGCCAACCGCCGTTACCACGATAGATAGCAGTTTCGTTGAGCGCATTGTCGTCACTATGGTATACATCACCACGCATAAAGCCGGTGAAGGTGATTTCTTGTCCCCAATCGGTGAGTTTTCTCAAATCCCAGCGGGCAGAACCAAAGGCGCGTTGCGTATCCTGACCCTCGCTGCGCCCTATTGCCAGGCTATTTGCCTGTAGCTGCAGCCGGCCACCCAGAATCGGATCATCGAAACGCTTCCGATAATCAATGACAGGCAGAGCAACGGGAACCCGGTTTTGCGGATCGTCCACGCGTAGTGTCTGAAACGCCCAGCCAGCAAACGAAAAATAGCTGCTGTTGCTTATCCGTTCTAGATTGATTGTTGAACGGAGGCTGTCGTCGTCACTAATGTCGTAGCGCCGCAGGAATGTGCGATCTGACACAATGCGGGCCGATTGGGAAACCGTCCATTTGTCGTCGAGCCGGAACCGTCCGTTGGTCGCAAAATAGCCGCGAAAATCATTTTCGGCGTCGGGCGTTAGCGCCGATGCACCTGTCGGAATGCGTGAACCATATGTCGCATAGCCGGTAATCTGGAATGCGCCTTTCTCATCGAGGCTGCGGAACGTCCCGCTGACAAGCGGTGCAACGTCGGTAAATAGCTGCGCTGTGACGGTGGCATCCTGATTGGGAGCTATACTGAAATAATAAGGCACTGTTACGCCAACGCCGTTCACCGAGTCGAATTTGACATCCGGAACCAGAATACCGCTGCGGTTTTCGTCGCTTATGGGGTGCGAGAGGCCGGGCAATGGTATGACGGGCAACCCAAAAATCTCGATACGAGCGCCTTCATATTTTACTCGCTTTTTAATCGGGTCATAATTGACCTGAACCGCCTTGATCTGCCAGCTAGGGTTTTTCGGGCATCCCTCCTCGGTCGTCACGGCGCATGCAGTATAGGCTGCATTGTGGAGCGAAAGCGTACCATCTGCAAAACGTTCGCTTCGTTGCGCTGCCAATCTGCTGCCATCATCCAGAACAAGCAGAAGATTGTCGATCGCCCCGTCTCGCAGGCTATCGGTCAATTCAATCCTGTCGCCATAGGCCACGTCACCATCGGGACTGGTTGACCGGATGTTGCCCTCGGCGACAACGACTCCCGTTTTCCGGTTCCACACAACCTGATCAGCACGCAGCTTATAGCCGTCGCGATTGAGTATTACGTTGCCCTGAGCGGTAACGACATCATTGGTGAAATCGTAATCAAGCGTGTCGGCCTTGAATTCGATCTCGTCTTTTTGTTGATTAGCGGTCGTGGTCGCGTCGATCGGCGTCTGACCGATCGCCGAAGTCGGCGCTATAGTAGCCAAGATTAGAGTGAAAAGGGCGGGTGAAGATTTCATCGACTGGCTCAACCTGCTTTTGGCCCCATTTCGGACAGTATTAAATATCGTGCTGTCCATCTTCTGAACGCCTATTGCACCAGTTTGCTTGGTCTGCAAATTTTCTTTGCCAGATTCTGATGAACAGATGCTTGACCCAAAAACCAAGACGGTGCAGCAACGCCCCACGATAGGATGAATGTCGGCCGGATCAGGAATGAGTCGGTTCGACGAGTGAACCCATAAGGCTTTTCACTCTTCAAAACACAAAAATAAGGACAGTTTCCCGATGAATTTTAACTTTGCCAATGAGCGGCCTGCGGATGCTGATACGATCATATTTGCGATCAACAAAAACGGCTTGAATGATATCGAACTTAAACTGGAGCAAGCAAGCACCGTGAAAGCGGCCGCAGAAGCTGCCCGGTTTGAAGGAAAACTTGGCGAAGTTTGTGAAATTTTCGTGACCGAAGCCGGCAAGGTTTTGCGGATAGTGTTGACAGGCTTGGGCAAAGGCAAGGCGAAGGATGCCGAATCTGCTGGTGGTTCAGCCATAGCCAAAATTCTTGCGTCCGGTGCCAAGCACGCGGTTATCGAACCATCAGGTCTGGACGAGAAACATCTGTCCCGATTGCTCTTCGGTGCAAAATTGCGCAGCTGGCGGCATGATAAATATCGGACGACCATGCCTGAAAAGCAGAAGGTAACATTGAACAAAATCACGGTACTTGACCAAGATATGGCAAGCGCCAAAGCTTGGCAGGATCTTTCTGCTGTGGCGGACGGGGTTGCCCTGACTCGCGAACTGGTCGCGGAACCTGCAAACGCGATCTATCCGGAAAGCTTTGTCGCCCGTTGCGAAGAATTGAAAGAGCTCGGTGTTGAATTTACAGTTCTCGGCTGGGATGAAATGGAAAAACTCGGCATGGGCGCGCTGCTTGGCGTATCCCAGGGTTCCGAGCGTCCTCCACGGTTGCTCGCGATGCGCTGGGACGGCACCAATGGTGCGCAGAAGACACCGCTCGCTCTGGTCGGCAAAGGCGTCACGTTCGACACCGGCGGAATTTCATTGAAACCGGGTGCCGGTATGGAAGAGATGAAATGGGACATGGGCGGCGCTGGAGCCGTTGCCGGAACCATGAAAGCGCTCGCCGGCCGCAAGGCCAAGGCGCATGTTGTCGGCGTTTGCGGGCTGGTCGAAAATATGCCGGACGGCAAGGCGCAGCGCCCTGGCGACGTGGTGACCAGCATGAACGGCCAGACCATCGAAGTGATCAACACCGACGCCGAAGGACGACTGGTATTGTGCGACGCGATGCACTGGACGCAGGAAACGTTCAAACCGGAAGTTCTAATCGATCTGGCAACTCTTACCGGTGCGATGATTATCGCGCTCGGCAATGAACATGCCGGTTGCTTCAGCAATGACGATGATCTCGCCGAAGATCTGATTGATGCGGGCAAGGAGTCCGGTGATCCGCTATGGCGGCTTCCCGTTGGTCCTGCCTATGACAAGCTGATCAATTCGCCGATTGCCGACATGAAAAATGTGGGACCGCGCGGGGCAGGGTCGATTACTGCAGCGCAATTTCTCAAGCGTTTTGTCAAGGATGGCGTGAAATGGGCGCATCTCGATATCGCCGGCATGGTCTGGGCCGACAAGCCCAGCCCGGTGTGGGACAAGGGTGCGACCGGCTATGGCGTGCGCCTGCTCAACCAATATGTTGCCGACCATTTCGAAGATTGATTCGGCTGTAACAATGCGGCGAAGTCTAACTCGAAAGTCGTGCGGTGCGGGTTGATTTTTACCATCTGACTCGCGATCCGGCGGAGAAACTGGTGCCGATGCTGGCGAGCAAGTCGCTGGAAGCTGGAAAACGGGTTTTTCTGCTGTCGCGGGACGAGGCCAGCTGTGTCGCGCTCAGTAACGCCTTGTGGCGCGATGAGCCGGCCAGCTTTCTTGCCCATGATTTTAGCGGATCAGAACGGCAGGCGGATCAGCCTATCCTGATTTCCGATCAGTGTCAGCCGGTGAACGGAGCGCCCTATATCATCCTTTCCGATGGCTTGTGGCGAGAAGAGGCTGTGGATTTCGAGCGCGCTTTCTTTCTGTTCACCGCCGACCAAATCGATCATGCGCGCACCGTCTGGCGGGAATTGACCGCGAATGATGCCGTCACCCCGCGCTATTGGAAGCAGGATGGTGGACGTTGGGTAGAGGGTCCCTGATCCGGCTAGCTTGACGCACCGCGATTTGCATCGTCGGGTTTGCACTGGTCCGGATTGTCCCGTATATCGCCGACCGGTCGCGTCACCATTTTCGGAGCTTTCCCGATGCACAAATATATTGTCCTGCCCCTGAGTCTAGCGATTGCTGCCTGCGGGAGCGGCGACGAAGAGATGGCTGCAGGACCGTTCAACAACGGCGAAGTTGGAAAGGGCAGCTATTCCGCAACCGGAGAGGAAGCGAATAGCCAAGCGGTCGTTAAGGCCGACGAAGGTGTTGTTCGGATCGCAATGGGAGACAAGGCAGTCGCGCATTTGCCGATGGATATCAAACTCTATCCCGGGGCGGATATCCAGACCAGCATGGCGGGCGTTGGCGAACGAAAATCCGGCGCGATGGTGGTTTTTACGACCAGCGATAGCGCAGAAGATGTGATAGACTTCTATCGCAAGGAATTGGAAAGCAAGGGTATCGGTTTCAAAAAAGAGATCAGATCCGGCGACAAGCTGACGATCAGCGGTGAACGGACGAGCGGTGAGGGGGTCCATGTCTCCGTAACGAAATCGCCCGATGGTAGGACGATTGCGACGATTGTAGCCAGCAGCGCCAGCTAGCTTTCAATCGAAACCTTGCCTTGCCCCGATGCAGCGGCTAAGGGCGGCCCAACTTTTGATTATCCCTACATTTATGGAGCATTATCATGGCCGTGACACGGACATTTTCAATCATCAAACCTGACGCTACCCGTCGCAATATCACTGGTGCTGTTACCAAGATGCTGGAAGAGGCAGGACTGCGCGTCGTCGCTTCCAAGCGTATTCACATGAGCAAAGAACAAGCCGAAGGCTTTTATGCAGTGCACAGCGAACGTCCTTTCTTCGGCGAGCTGGTTGACTTCATGATCAGCGGCCCTTGCGTTGTGCAAGTCCTCGAAGGCGAAAATGCAATGCAGGCCAACCGTGACATCATGGGCGCGACCAATCCTGCTGATGCTGCTCCGGGCACGATCCGCAAGGAACTGGCCGAAAGTCTCGAAGCGAACACGGTCCATGGTTCCGACAGCGATGAAAATGCAGCGATCGAAATCGCCTACTTCTTCAATGAAGACGAAATCGTCGGCTAGGCCTCACGCTATTTAAGCGGTTGTAGACTTAAGCGGTTGTAGACGCCCGGTTGCAAATTTTGCGACCGGGCGTTTTTTTTGGTTATCGAGCAAGCTAGGTGGGGCAAAGCCGATCTGCTCGCGCGGAAAATTTCGCTGGGATGTTTATCCGGAACTTCCTGACAATTGACAGAATTTGCGAGTAGCGTACCTGTGAATCTACACCCACTCTGAAGGAAGTTTTTTTGATGCAAAACAATCTGTTTTCGATGCACGACAAAGTCTGCGTTATCACGGGAGGTTCCAGGGGTTTGGGAAAAGCGATGGCACGTGCCTTTCTGGAAGCTGGAGCGAAACGGGTCTATATCACCGCGCGTAAAGCCGAAGAATGCGACGAGACCGCTCAAGAGCTGTCCGGTCTCTCCGATAACGGCGAATGCATCGCGCTTCCCGGCGACATTAGTAGCGGAGAAGCTATTGGAGCCTTTGCCAAGGCGCTTGCCGAGCGGGAGGATCATATCGATGTGCTGGTGAATAATGCCGGCACTGGCTGGACGGCCTCGGTAGAAGAATTTCCCGAAATAGGCTGGGACAAGGTCATGGATCTTAATGTAAAAACGCCTTTCTTCCTCACCCAGCAGCTTTTGCCGCTGTTGAAAGCAAATGCGACGGCAGAGAAAAGCGCCTCCGTCATCAACATTGGTTCCATCGCCGGAATTATGGGAAGCGCCGGAAGCGGCATCAGCTACGGTACGTCGAAAGCAGCGATCCACCAGCTGACCCGCAATCTCGCCAGCCTGCTGGCCGATGATCATATCCGGGTAAACGCGATTGCGCCCGGACGATTCCATTCCAAAATGACCAGCCTGGTCGAGCAAGACAAGGAACAATATGAGCGGGAAATCAAAATGATACCGCTGCACCGCTGGGGTCATGACGAGGATATAATGGGACCGGCACTCTTGCTGGCAAGCAGTGCAGGGGCATTCATGACCGGTGAAATCATCACGGTCGATGGCGGGTATCTGCTAGTCTAGCGCTGGCGGTATCGGTGTGCTGCCTGCCTCTGGATCGGTCGTTCTGAGGGGGCAGCGTTCAAATCGTAGCTGTCCTGGTCGAAGCTTCCTCAAGGTCCTGTGACGCAAACATTGCGTGCATGGCAGCGACCACCTGCGCGCCGTCCCCTACTGCTGAGGCAACACGCTTGACCGAACCGGAACGGACATCACCGACGGCATAGACGCCGCGCCGGCTGGTTTCGAGTGCGTGGCGATCTTCTCCGGCTGCGTCACCGGTGCACAGGAAGTTCCGTTGGTCCACCTTGAGACCGGACGCGGCAAGCCAGCCGGTATTCGGATCCGCCCCGATAAACGAAAAAAGATGCGAGATTTCCACCCGGGTTTCGGTCGCTGATTCTCGATCGTGCAAGGTAATTACCGCAAGCCTGTCGCCCGTACCTTCGAGGGCAGTGACTTCGGCACCGACGAGAATTTCGACATTCCGCAGGCCCTCGATACGTTCCACCAGATAGCTCGACATCGTCTCACTGAGCGGGCGCCTGACAATGAGCGTCACTTTTCGGGCATGGCCGGCCAGAAAAACCACGGCCTGACCAGCGGAATTTCCGCCTCCAACCAAGGCAACATCCTCATTCTGCACCAAGGCGGCCTCTAGGGGCGAAGCCCAATAGTGGACGGAAGCACCCTCAAAATTCTCGAGCCGATCGAGGCCAAGCCGTCGGTATTTCGCGCCCGTCGCGATTACTGCTGCTCGTGCCTGCACCGTCTCTTCCGAATCAAGCCTTAACCGCAGCGGGCTGGTGCTGCATTCCAGATTTATGGCTTCATCCGGGATGACCATTTCTACCCCGAATTTCTGGGCCTGGTTATACGCCCGGGCCATCAGCGCCATGCCCGAGATACCAGTGGGAAAGCCAAGGTAATTCTCGATCCGCGCGGAAGCCCCCGCCTGACCACCGAAAGAGCGGCAATCCAGCACAAGCACGGATAGACCCTCCGAACCGGCGTAAACCGCCGTGGCCAGTCCAGCGGGCCCAGCACCAACCACCACCACATCGAAGACCTTTTTCTGGTCGATCGCGCTTACGAGACCGATGCATTGTGCGAGGTCTCTTTCGCTGGGATTGCGGAGGAGCTGGCCGTCCGGGCACAATATGATTGGTAATTCTTCCGTCGCGATTTTGAACCGTTCGACCAGCGCCCTGGCTCCAGCATCCTTATCCGGGTCGAGTTGCTGATGGGGGTGACCGTTGCGGCGCAAAAATCCCTCAAGCTGCAGAACAGAGCGGTTGCTGGCTTCTCCGATGATCACAGGTCCCCCGCCACCCGTCTCGATCAGCCCTACCCGGCGAAGGATCAGCGCCCGCATGATCCGCTCGCCCAGCTCCGCTTCGGCGACCAGCAAGGCGCGGAGCCGATCAGGAGGAATGATCAGCGCTTCGACGGGGGTGCACGCATAGCCGTCGACAAGCGATGGGCGCCCCGATAGTTGCGCAAGTTCGCCCATGAATGATCCGGCGCCATGCGTGACGATAAGTGCATTTTCTTCACCTTCATCGCGTTGCGTGACGTCGACTTCGCCGGACAATATCAGGATCAGGCCATGCCCGCTTTCCCCCGTTCGTACGAGTGGCTGGCCTTCAGCAAATTCGCAACGTTCGCCAAATCGTTCGAGCCGGTCCATGTCCGCAGCTTCAAGCGTGGGAAACATCTGGTCGCCGCGCTGTTCGATAACGGTCTGAATAATCTTCGGCATGAGCTGTTTCCTGATATTGAAGCCGCGGGGAAAATATCTAGTCAAATTTGGGAATGGGCCCGAGCTGCGGCGTCCGGTCAGGAAGCGTCACGAAGATATTGTCCAGGTAACACCAACCCCAGCCCTCTGGCGGGTCATAACCTTCAATGATCGGATGGCCCGTATTGCGATAATGCGCGGATGCGTGACGATTGGGGGAATCATCGCAGCAGCCGACATGCCCGCATGTTCGGCACAAACGCAAATGAACCCAGGGGCTGCCGATTTTCAGACAGTCTTCGCACCCTCGCGCGCTCGGTGTCACCTTGCTGACACTGGAAACATGGTTGCAGCTTTTCGGCATGCGGAATCAGGTGACTTCGGCGCTCAGGAGAATGCCTGCTTCGCTCGTGGTTGTTTCGGCTGTGATCGCTTCTTCTTCTTGAATGAACGCCAACAGATCGGGATTTATGATCTCTGGATGTGTAGTGCACATTCCGTGCGGCAAGCCCTCATAAGTCTTGAGCGTCCCGTGCGGGAGAAGCTTGACCGCCAGTGGAGCGCTATCATCATACGGCACGATCTGGTCGTTCCTGCTGTGCATCACCAGTGTCGGCACGGAAATCGCCTTCAGGTCTTCGGTGAAATCGGTCTCCGAAAAAGCTTCGATGCAATCATAATGGGCCTTCGCTCCCCCCATCATGCCCTGACGCCACCAGTTATCGACGGTGCCCTCAATAACGTCCACGCAGTCCTGATTAAATCCGTAAAAGGGCCCCTCGGGCACGTCGCGATAGAATTGGGCGCGGTTGGCAACCAACGCTGAGCGAAAGCCATCGAACACATCCTTGGGCAAACCTCCGGGATTATCGTGCGTTTTCACCATGATCGGCGGAACCGCAGCAACCAGCACGGCTTTTGCAACCCGGCCAGTCTCTGACCGTGCGACATAGCGGGCGACTTCACCGCCTCCGGTCGAATGACCGATATGGACGGCGTTTCGGAGATCGAGCGCTGTCGCCAGCTCAATCACGTCGGCGGCGTAAGTGTCCATTTCATTGCCGGTGTCGGTTTGGGTCGAGCGCCCGTGGCCCCGCCGGTCATGGGCGATGACGCGAAAACCTTTCGCCAGGAAATACATCATCTGGTTGTCCCAGTCGTCCGCGCTCAGTGGCCAGCCATGGTGGAACATGATTGGCGGAGCGTCTTTCGGACCCCAGTCCTTGTAAAAAATTTCGGTGCCGTCTTTGACTTTTAAATATCCCACGGTGCAATTCTCCTAAAAAAAACTCCAAACGACAGGCCTTAAAATTCTTATCGCGCAGGCAGCCTATGTCGTAATTACCGGTTTGGTAGCGGCACGGTCGATCTTCGCATCCACGCCGGGCACCGTTGCGAGACGGGCATCCATCCATCCGGTGATGTCCGTCATCACCTGTGCCCGTCCGATATCGTTGAGCAGGTCGTGATAATGATCTTCGTAGAGAATCAATTGCTTGTCCGTGCTGCCGGCCTCGTCGAAAAATTGCTGGCTGCCATCGGGACGAGTGGCTTTGTCCGCCGTTCCGTGGAGAATCAAGATCGCCAGAGTGATGTGATCAAACTCCCGCTCGAACCTGTCTCCCGCGCGGGCAAGAGCCGCGACGGTCTGAACCGGCTGGACCTCATCTCTGGTAAGCGGGTCCGCGAGAAGTTGAGCGACCCAGTCTGGATCGCGCGAAAAGTCTTCCATCCTGAGTTTCAGCACATGCAGGTGCGGCGCGATGTGGCTCGCGCCCTTCAGCAGGCTCAATGCGACGTCAGGAGCATATACGCGGAAGGCGAAACTTTCACAGATGAGGCCGTTAATGCGCTCCTGATAATCGAGAGCATAGGATGCCGCTATAACACCGCCCGCACTATGGCCGAGCAGGAACAGCGGTGTATCGGGGTCGAGGGATTTTGCCAACTCAACCGTCTGCGACAGGTCGGACACATAATCATCGATGCTTTCGGTATAAAAGCGCTCGCCTTCCGACTTGCCGCGTCCCCGCAAATCAAGAGCCGTGACCGCATAGCCTTCGGCTGCAAATTCCTCTGCGGCCCTGATATATTGACCGCTATGGGAATTGACCCCATGGCAGATCACCAAGGCTGCCTTGGTCATCTCCTGCGGACGCCAATGGCGGGTGAATATTCGCAGGCCTCCTTTGCCCTCAAGCCATTGTTCTTTGGGTAGATTTACAGAAGCCAGCATCATTGAGAGTCTCCACGACTCGGCACAGGCGCCAACAATATAATATGTGAATTCTCTTCACGCGAAAATGCTTATTTCGCAGTTCTACTAAATAAACTCATTTGTTCGCGAGGCATTTCTCTGGAACCCATATTTTCGCCGGATTCCCGGGCAGTGACCATAGGCACTGTAATCGGATGAGGGTCACGAACCATGCCCTACATGATGCCCAACAGTCACCGCCGATCCCGTCGCCTCCTCGGAGCGCTCCCAGTCGTGAAACGCTTCGCGGCGGACAATGATCCACGCACCGGCCCGCTTTTCCAGCCTGTCACAATAGCGGCCGGCGACGATCCAGTCGGTGGCCTTGCCGCGAGTCTGGCACGGCGCGAAATCGGGGTTGCCCGCTTCGATATAGTGATAAGCGACAAAATTGGCCTCGGTGGTGGCGCTGTTGCCGTCGTCCGACAGCGCGATATGGACGTTGGAGATCGAATGGTGAGTGCCCGGGATATGCTCCAATACCTGACTGGCAAAGCCGATGAATTCATCCGGCGGCCCTTCATATTCGGCATGTTTGTGGATATGGTCATCAGCGAAGCAGGAGCGGACCAGCTGCCAGTCGCGGCGATCGATTCCCTTGCAATAACGATGCAGGATATCGCGAATTTCCTCGCGCGCCGACAGTTGCTCCAAAGTGTACATCCTTGATATCTCCCAATTTTGCCAGTCGTTATTATTTGACTCCGGTCCTAGCCTGAAATCAATATCTGATGAGGAGATAAAGCATGGGCAGACTGCAAGGCAAAGTGGCAATAATAACAGGTGCAGCCAAAGGTTTGGGTGAAGCGGATGCCCGGATGTTCGCACGTGAAGGTGCAACAGTCATCCTGACTGACATGGATGCCGAAAATGGCAATCGCGTCGCGGGAGAAATTGGCGGTGCCGCGGAATTCCAGCTCCAGGACGTCGCTGATGAACAGGGATGGGAGGATTTGATTGCCGATGTCGTCTCCCGTCACGGAAAGCTCGACATATTGGTCAATAACGCCGGTGTTGTCGAACCCGGAACGATCGAAACGCAGACAGCTGAGGAATATCGCTTCGTCATGTCGGTGAGCGCTGACGGTGCATTTTTTGGCTGCAAATATGCGGTTCCCGCGATGAAAGCGTCGGGCGGCGGAGCGATTATCAACATGTGTTCGATCGCGTCGATCATCGGCGAGCCGATTGTGGTTGCCTATGCCATGGCAAAGGGGGCGATCGAAAGCCTGACTCGCAGCGTCGCCGTGCACTGCGCGAACAATAAATATAATATTCGCTGCAACAGCGTGCATCCTGCCGGTATCCTGACTCCGATGGTCATGGACATCGGACCGAAAGTTATGGGGCGCGATGATTTGCGCCCGGCAAGCGACGGACCGGCACCCAGTGCGCTGGGTGCTCCGGACGATATCGCCAACACCGTGCTGTTTCTGGCATCGGACGAAAGCAAGTTCATCAATGGTGCGGCAATCCGCGTCGACAATGCGAAGTCGGTGGTAGAGGGCGTTGTTCCCTGACCTCTGCGACGTAGAGCAGCTGAAGCCGCGGCGGCGGGTGCAATTGCTCTGTCAGTCAATAACACGATTAGTGTAAGTGTATAATTGAATTTGTGTAAGTGTCGTTTTTAAGCTAGATGTTCCTGACAATCAGAAAGGAAACATCATGAGCTTGCATATTGGAGACATCGCCCCCGACTTCACCGTCGATACCCAGAACGGAGAAATCAGCCTGCACGAATGGGCCGGTGACAGCTGGGTATTCTTTTTCAGCCATCCGGCCGATTTTACCCCGGTTTGCACCACGGAAATGGGCCGCACGGCCCAGCTTGCCGGCGAATTTGCCAAGCGCAATACCAAGCCGCTCGGCCTGTCGACCGATACGGCGGAAGAGCACCGGAAATGGATCGAGGATGTCAACGACACGCAGAATACCGATCTCAAATTCCCGATCGTTGCCGATGCCGATCTGTCGATTGCCAAATTATACGACATGATCCACCCCGACGAGAGCAAGACCGCTGCGGTCCGCTCGGTGTTCATTATCGATCCCGACAAGAAGATTCGCCTGACGATGACCTACCCGATGAGTGTGGGGCGCAATTTCGATGAAATTTTGCGGGTTATCGATGCGCTGCAATTGAGTGATGAGAAGCATATTGCCACGCCGGCCGACTGGCAGGTTGGCAAGGATGTGATCATCCCGCCTTCGATTAGCAACGAAGAAGCAAAGGGTCTGTTTCCGCAGGGATGGACCGAGCATCGCCCATATCTGCGGACAACCGATGTGAGCGACTGATCGTCGCGTCGACTCCAGCCCGGCGAGGCCTGTTCCGTTTGTCGGGACAGCGTCTCGCCGACCGGCCGGGTCGCACGACCGATCCCAATTTGAACGGCAGATGCAAGGGCAAGTGATGGCTTTGATCGAGAATAAAGAAGAAAAATGCCGGGCGATCCAGAAGCGGATCGAGCAGGGGCAGGGTGTTTGCGAAAGTTGCCGCGAGATCGGCGTTTCGGAAAAGACATTCTATCGCTGGCGCCGCGCCGGGGAAGATACCTGCAAAGGGTGACCGGCCCGCGTCCTCGCGATTTCAATATCGCGCCGGGGCTGGACTTTCACAATCGATATTTGTGAGGGTACATCATGCGATTTCTGAAATACGCCATCCTGTGCGCGAGCGCGCTTGCTCCATTGCCGGCGAGGGCCGTTTCACGCGATTGCTTGCCTTCAACCATAAATGTCGGGTAGCCTGAGGATATGGAGCGTGAGCAAAATCAGAATAGCACAGAACAGCTTGTAATCGGAGAATCGGGCATGCCGAAAGCTTCGGTTATGGCCTTGATCGAAAAAAGCCCCATCGCCTCGGTGGTGAGCAACCCACGATTACCCGATAATCCGATTGTCGCCGTCAACGATGCTTTTGAGGAGCTGACCGGCTATGACCGGTCATTCATTGTCGGCCGAAACTGTCGATTTTTGGCAGGGAAGGCGACCGAGCCGTGGTTGACCGAAGAAATCCGGCGCGGTGTGCAGCAACGAAAATCTGTTCTCGTCGAGATATTGAATTACAAGAAGGACGGCACGCCTTTTCAGAATGCTGTGCTCGTGGCGCCCTTGTTTGATGAAGAAGGTGAACTGGAATATTTTCTGGGATCTCAGGTCGAAATTGATGCCGAAGCCCCGAGCTTGGCGAAAGCGCGCCGGATGCGGGCAGTCGGGATTGTCAAAGACCTGTCGAAGCGGCAGCGGGAAGTGCTGCAATTTATCGCCAAGGGCCTGCTCAACAAGCAGATCGCCTATGAATTGGGGCTTAGCGAGCGGACGATCAAGATGCATCGTTCGATCCTGATGCAGCGGCTGGACGTGCCCAGCGCAGCCGACATGGTCCGGCTGGCGGTAGAAGCGGGAATGTAGGATTGTCTGATATACGGCCTATAGGCCGTATCGATTTCCGGATGGTGCCATTCTAATGGTTGGTCAGCATCGCGAGTTGGAGCATCTTGCCCACATAGGGCCGCAGATATTTTTGGGCAGCTTCTAATCCCTCCTCCTTGTTGTCCGAAGGTTTCCAGCCCGTGATGCGCTTCCTTCTTAAAATTGATCCGCGATTGCGATCATTCTGGTGAGTCTTTTGGGCGCTACCCGTTGCCAGCTTTTGCGGAGCCAGTCGGCAATATGGTCCCAATCCGTGTTGCCGGTATCCAGGCGGATCGCAATCCAGCCTGATTTTCCCAAGAATTTCGGCGAATAATAAAGGTCGGGATCGGCATCGATCAGTGCCATCTGTTCGTCCAGTCCGGATGTTTTGACCAGCAATCCGATGCTTTCCTCGCCATATAATCTCTGGGTGAAATAGGCGAAATATTTGCCGGTCTTCTCGCCGCCGACGCGCCAGCCGGGTGATCCAAAGCTCAATCGCTCGGAGCTTTCGTCGAGCGCCAGTGCGCGGTCGCGGATCTGCTGCAATATCCAGTCGGGGTCGGATTCGCGGGTGACATATTGGGCGAGTGTTGCCGGATAGAGTTGATGCTCGGCAATCAGGGTCCGGCTAGCAAGGCTATCCGCATCATCATCATCCGGCAAAATCGCGACCTCGGTCTGGGCGAGCACCGGCCCGTCGTCGAGCTCCGGCGTGACCAGATGGACGCTGCAACCGGCAACTTTGTCGCCAGCATCGATCGCGCGTTGATAAGTGTCGAGGCCCTTATATTTGGGCAACAGGCTAGGATGGATATTGAGCATCCTCTCCGTCCATTTCTTGACGAAGCCGTCGCTCAAAATCCGCATATAACCAGCCAGCACGACATATTCGGCGCCGGAGCGGACGATTGCGTCGTGCATGATGTCATCATGGTCTTCGCGCGCCATGCCTTTGTGGGGATGGGCGAAAGTTGCGATGCTCTCTGCCTCGGCCAGCCGCAAGCCCGCCGCCTCGGGATCATTGGATGCCACCAGCACGATGTCATAGGGACAGTCCGCCGATTTGGCGGCATAGACAAAGGCCGCCATATTGGAGCCGCGACCGGAAATTAGTATCGCGATTTTGGCCTTTTCAGCCATTGTGGGTAGCGGTCCAGTCATCGGTAGCCGACCATGTCCCGCGATTGCCCGTTACCGAGCAGCCCTTGGTACCGGCACGGACATCGCCGACCCGGTGGACTTTCTCACCAGCGGCTTCGAGATCTGAAGTAATCGCCTCCGCTTCATCGGGCGACACCGCCAATATCATTCCAATTCCGCAGTTGAACGTCCGCGCCATTTCCTCTGGCTCGATATTGCCCTGGGCTTGCAGGAAAGCCATCAATCGTGGCTGTTCCCAGCTTGCGGCATCAACATGGGCGTGCAGTCCGTCGGGCAGTACCCGCGGGATATTCTCCAGCAAACCGCCGCCGGTGATATGGGCGAGGGCCTTGATCCGGCCGGATTGCATCAGGGGCAATAGCGATTTTACATAGATTCTGGTCGGCGCGATCAGCGCCTCGACCAATAATATGTCAGGGTTGAACAGGGCAGGGCGATCCATTTTCCAGCCCTTGTCCGCGGCGAGTCGGCGCACCAGTGAGAAGCCATTGGAATGAACACCGGAGGATTCGAGACCCAGCAGGACATCACCCGCCGCGACATTGGCTCCGGTTACGACTTTGTCGCGCTCGACCGCGCCGACGCAGAAACCAGCTAGATCATAGTCGCCTTCGGCATACATGCCGGGCATTTCTGCGGTTTCGCCGCCGATAAGCGCACATCCTGACATTTTGCAGCCTTCGGCGATTCCGGCTACGACCCGCTCGGCAATGCCGTTCTCAAGCTTGCCGGTGGCAAAATAGTCGAGGAAGAACAGGGGTTCTGCGCCTTGGACGATCAGATCATTGACGCACATCGCGACAAGATCGATTCCCACCGTATCATGCCGGTCGTAATCGATCGCCAGCTTTAGCTTCGTCCCTACGCCATCATTGGCGGCGACAAGCAGCGGGTCTTCATAACCGGCAGCCTTCAGATCAAAAAAGCCTCCAAAGCCGCCAAGTTCCGCATTGGCACCTGCGCGTGCCGTGGCCTTGGCCAGCGGCGCAATCGCCTTGATAAGGGCATTGCCCGCGTCGATGGACACACCGGCTTTCGCATAGGTGTAAGAATCCGGCTCATTTTGCTTTTCACTCATAACTTGAGCGATTAGACAACTCGCGGCTGGATTTCCACGCCATAATCGTCAAAAGGGCGCAAATGAGTATTTTGACTGACTTCAGGATCAAGATTGCTGCCACCATCGCGGCTGTAATGATGCTCGCCGTGGCGGTCGTCTATGCGCAGCTCGAGGGCACAGAACGCGGAGTTGCACCGCTTGCCAGCACTGGCGACTTCGAGGTCATGGGCGTAAAAGTCGATGTCCATGGGGACAATGCCGTTGATGCCCGGAAAAAGGGATGGGAAGAAGCGCAGCGCCTGGCCTGGAAGATGTTGTATAAAAGCACACAGGGCGGCGAAAGCGCAGGCCTGCCTGACGGGACGCTTAATACGATCGTCTCCGCGATCGTCGTCGAGCAAGAGCAGATCGGACCAAAACGCTATATCGCAACGCTGGGCGTGATGTTCGATCGGGCTAGAGCTGGCTCGATTCTGGGGGTCAGCGGCCGACGTTTGCGGTCTCCGCCGATGCTGGTCCTGCCGATCATGTGGAGCGGCGGATCACCCCAGGTGTTCGAAAACCGCACCGAATGGCAAAAAGCCTGGGCACGTTTCCGCTCCGGTGAAAGCGCGATTGATTATGTCCGTCCTTATGGATCGGATAGCGA
>TARA_R110000787_G_scaffold186657_3_pt1 | contig 20845 bp, 19 predicted proteins | sample TARA_R110000787 | Tara Oceans TARA_R110000787 (sample SAMEA4397920) | marine metagenome | biome: Polar Biome; feature: [DCM] deep chlorophyll maximum layer (ENVO:01000326); material: water (ENVO:00002006), including particulate matter (ENVO:01000060) such as... | depth 35 m | reverse complement strand
TCTTTTTTTATCTTTTTTTTGAGCCCTTATCCCGAACTGGGGTTAAATAAACCTCTAAGAATAAAAAGCGCCTATCTCATATAATGAGATAGGCGCTTTTTATGGTACTAATTTTATCGTTGCACTATTTACCGCTGACTTTAGCTACTACTTCATCACGGCTAAGTAGTTGCTTCTCACTATCACGGCGATTAACGTATTCGTACTTGTCTTCTGCCAAGTTACGGTCAGATACTACGATACGATGCGGAATACCAATCAGCTCAAGGTCAGCAAACTTCACGCCTGGGCGTTCATTACGGTCATCAAGCAATACATTGATACCAAGAGCTTTTAGCTCCTCGTACAATGCCGTTGCTGTTTCCATAACGGTGTCTTCTTTTGATTTCATTGGCACGATAGCGACTTCAAAAGGTGCTAAAGAATCACTAATATCTGGCGTTGATGGCCACATAATGCCGTTTTCATCGTTGTTTTGCTCAATAGCAGCAGCGATAATACGGCTGACGCCAATACCGTAACAACCCATCATCAAAGTGACTGGCTTGCCATCTTCACCTGAAACAGTGCAGTTCATCGCTTGTGAGTACTTATCACCCAACTGGAAGATATGACCGACTTCGATACCACGTTTGATCTGTAGCGTACCTTTACCATCAGGAGAAGGGTCGCCTTCGTGTACATTGCGAATATCAACAATACGGGTGATATGCGCGTCACGCTCCCAATTCATACCCGTCGTGTGCTTGTTAATTTCATTGGCACCAGAGACAAAGTCTGATAGCGCTGCTGCTGCACGATCTACAAAGACGGGCATATTAAGCTCAACGCCGATATAGCCTTTATGCAGACCAGCGGCTTTTAGCTCTTCTTCCGTTGCCATTGTTAAAGGAACATTGGCTTCTTCAATTTTTTCGGCTTTTATGGTGTTTAGTGTATGGTCGCCGCGTAATACCACAGCGATAAGCTGCGGCTCACCTTCTGGCGTATGACCTTGCACAATCAATGTTTTGACGGTTGTGGCAAGTGGAACATTTAAATGCTCAGCAACGGCTTCACAGGTTGGCATATTGACGGTATCAATATTCTCGCGAGCCATCGTTGCAGGCTGGCGTTCTGCCGTACTCACAGATTCTGCAAGCTCGATATTGGCAGCATATTCAGACGAATCAGAAAAAGCAATATCATCTTCACCGCTGTCTGCTAAGACGTGAAACTCGTGAGAGGCAAAACCACCGATTGAGCCAGTGTCTGCTTGTACCGCACGGAAATCAAGACCTAAGCGTGTGAATATGCGCGTATAAGCGTCATACATCTCATCATACGTCTTTGCCAGTGATGCTTGGTCAACGTGAAATGAATAGGCATCTTTCATAGTAAATTCGCGTGCGCGCATCACACCAAAGCGTGGACGAATTTCATCACGGAACTTATTTTGAATTTGAAAGAAAGTAATCGGTAATTGCTTATAACTGCGCAGCTCGCCTTGGGCAAGATTGGTGATGACTTCTTCGTGAGTCGGTCCCAATACAAAATCGCGGTCATGACGGTCTTTAAAGCGTAGTAGCTCAGGACCATAGTCATTAAAACGTCCGGTCAGCTGCCAAAGCTCAGCAGGCTGAGTCATCGGCATAAGCACTTCTTGAGCACCGATATTTTGCATCTCTTCGCGAACGATACGCTCGACTTTTTGCAATACGCGCAAACCCATTGGCAACCAGATATATAATCCAGAAGCGATTTTGCGAATCAGACCGGCTCTAACCATTAATTGGCTTGAAGCGATATCTGCATCACTGGGTGTTTCTTTTAACGTGGCAAATAAAAATTGACTGGCTTTCATAAATAAAGCGGAACCTTATCGACGATAAAATAAATAAGAAATAGTAGGATGTTGAGCGTGTGGTTTGATAGCCGACGCAAGATTACCTGTTATTACTTGGTAATAGTGTAGGACATGCCCTAGCTAGAAAGTACTACAACAGACAGTACGCTAGTAAGCAGTGCGTTCGTAAACAGCATTTAAAAAAGGATATAACATATTATTTTGTATAAAAATACCAGACTTCATCGAGCGCTGTCTTTAGCATAAAGCTCGAAAAATACCTGTATACCGATATTTTAAGCATACAACCTGACTATGTTAGGTAAAGTTCGCCTAAGACGCAATGACTTTTTGTTTTTTCAGAGCGAAGGTTACTTAAAGGGTTGAATCAGACAGCTATAACTCGATTATTTACCAGTTCTAAATGTATTTATAGCAAATGAATAAGTGGTTTTTGAAAAGGGCAGTATTGGTAATTATGTAGAGTATTGGTAGTCATTACTTGAAGTTGCTGCTTAAAAATGGCATTTATCATCTAGTATGTCGTTTTTTGTGTAGTTCTAATAATAGGGCATTATAAAAATAATCGATAAAACTATGATAAAACCACAAAGGTGTTTATATGAACAGTTCTGATAATCGAACTCCTATTAATACGACTTCTTCAAAAGCGAAAAAATCCATCGCTATGATGTCGTGGATCGTATTGCTTGCTGGTCTCGCAGCCGTCATTTTCGCTATCTATACTGTGCAGAATATTACCAAAGAAGAGCCCATAGAAACCATCACTCGTGAGGGTGTGGTGACACAAATTCAGAACTTGAATCGTTTGGAGACGGTGGCATTCAGCGTTGATACGGTGATTACTAGTCAGCGTTCAGGCAGTTGGATGAAGCTATGGCAAGATGAGCAAAAGGCGCTATTTATTACTCGTGGTCGCGTAGAGGCAGGCATTGACTTGAGCGCATTGACACCTGAGATGGTACAAGTGATACAGCCTACGGAGTCGGAAATAAATAATGCTGAAAACGCTGATGTTGATGCCTCCGTTTCTATTATGCCCCAAATTAATATTACGCTGCCGCCATCAGAGATATTTTCAGTCTATCTAGATGATATTGAGATTTATGATTGGCAAACCGGTGCTTTTGGGATGATGCAAGTCGATCCAAAAATCTTACAACAAGCACAAAGTATGGCGAAAGAAGAAGTGCTTGAACGTGCTTGCCGTGGTGATGTCATGACTATGGCGTTAGAGAATGCACAAGTGCAGTTGCAACAGCTGTTTGCGTTAACTGGTGCAGTAGTGACGGTCACGACGCAAGGTGCTGGCTCGTGTCAGATGCCGTCAGTCGCTTCAGTATCGGCAACTGCTACGGTTAACAAATAATTAAACCAATTCTCAGCAGGTAATGGTTGTATAGTCAGGGAAAAGTAATATCGATACATCAAGTACTGCTGATATTCATTTTTCTTGCTTGCTGTGCCTACGCAGACAGAGGCTGCAAAAAATTTATACCAGCAGCACTGTAGCGTTTTTGAGATATTTTAACTATAGATATTACTCTTTTTTAAATTCAGCAATCGCTAATTGTCGTGCCAGTTTATGCTCAACGATTGGCACAGGATAATCAATATCTGCAAAGGTACCATTCTTACTCAGAGCCTTGCGCATTTTATCCTCGCTATGCAAGATGCTGGTAGGAATCGATTTTAACTCAGGTATCCAAGTCTTAATAAATATCCCATCAGGGTCATGGCTTTTAGCTTGGCTAAAGGGATTCATAATACGAAAATAGGGCGCAGAATCTGTACCTGTTGATGCGCTCCACTGCCAGCCACCATTATTAGACGCAAAGTCACCATCTATCAGCTGCTGCATAAAGTAACGCTCACCCCAGCGCCAATCAATCAATAAATCTTTAGTCAAAAACATCGCGGTAACCATGCGCAAGCGATTGTGCATAAAGCCTGTCGCATTAAGGCAGCGCATCGCTGCATCGACTAATGGCACACCCGTTTTGCCCTCACGCCATGCTGCAAAAGCATCTTCATCATATGACCAGTTGATTTTCTTATCAGTCTCATATTTATAAGCCTGATGGCGAATAAGCTTAGGCTTATAGTCTAAAACATGGCGATAGAAATCTCGCCAAGCCAGCTCGCTTATCCAGCGGTTGATATCGTTATTGTCACCGCTGTCAAAGTTGTCACCATCATTTCTATGTAATTCCCCTAGTGCCTGAGTAGCTTGTAAGTAGCACAGTCTAGGACTGATTGTTCCGATAGTAAGGTAAGCGGATAGCTGACTGGTCGCGTGTAAGCTGGGCGCATCGCGGCTCACATCATAGTTATTGATATCATCCGCGATAAAGCGCTCTAATCGATGACAGGCTTCCGCTTCGCCAGCAGGATAAGCAAGGCGCGCTTGGCTAATTTGCTTGTCCGTATCTATATTTTGATAGGATTCATGAGTTTGTAGATATTCTTGATAGTCGTGGACAGTTTTTTTGCACAATGCTTCTATATCTTGAGTAGTGTTTGCACTGTGTTCTGATAATGTTAAATTAACTTGTTTATTACCTATGATGGCAAGTGCTGTATGAATTTGTATGTCACTCACCTCCAAGGTATGCCGCCATTTTTTATAAAATGGGGTAAACACTTGATACATGCTGTCATCATTGGTAGTGATACTTTTCGGTGGTAAGATACATTGGTCATGCCAGCGGATAAACTCAATTTCGTTGTTTGCAAGTTGTTTGGTTAACAGTTCATCCCGCGCAACCTCATTACCTTCGTACTCATGATTTGCCATCACGCAGCTGATATTATTTGACTCACATAATGCGCTCAACGCAGCTATACAATCAGTGAAACTAGGGCAGATTTGCACGGTTAAAATGATGTTCAACTGGTGCAGTTTTTCTGCGAGGATAGGAAGTGTTCGCGCAATATGATCAAGCTGTGTAAGCGACATGTCATGTGCCTGCCACTGCTCAGGGGTAAGAAAAAAAACCGCGCTGAGCTGAGCATTGTCTTCGTTTGCACGCTCACAAATGGCAGCCAAAGCAGTATTGTCATGAACGCGTAGATCACGGCGAAACCACATGAGGTAATGCAACTGATGACTATCCTCGACTTTGTTGTGTGAATTATTTTTTATCGCTACCGCCGTTTTAGACATTCATCTATTCCCATATTAATCAATCGCAATCATAAACAAAACTATGAATAAAAGTATGCTAGGATAAGTTTTTGGATGCAATTGATTTGCTCCTTTATTAACAAATCATCATATTCAGTCTTTCGCAAGGTTACCTCATGCACGTTAAGTTTTGTGGATTTACTCAACTTGATGATATTAAAGCTGCTGTTAAACTCAATGCGGACGCCATTGGCTTTGTATTTTATCCGCCAAGTCCTCGTGCGGTTACAATCGAGCAGGCGCAAATATTGAGTGCTGCAGTACCGGCTTTTATCAGTGTGGTGGCTTTGGTCGTCAATATGCCTGAAGATGAGCTTATTGAACTGGCAAATCATGTCTCTTTTGATATTATCCAATTTCATGGCGATGAAACGCCCGAGCAGTGCCGTCAGCTGGCAAATCTCGTCAATAAACGTTGGATTAAAGCGTTGCGTGTCAATACTGAACAGGATGCGCTTGAGAGTGTGAATATGCAAATTGACAGTTTTGCCGCAGCAGGCGCAAGCAGCATTTTACTAGATGCCTACCATCAGCATAAGTATGGCGGTACAGGCGCACGCTTTGACTGGAGTCTGATACCGAATGACAGCTCACTACCGATTATCTTAGCCGGTGGACTTGATGCCGATAATGTCGCTGCCACTTATGACTTACCAATTTATGCCGTTGATGTCAGCGGTGGGATTGAGTCTGATAAAGGCAAAAAAGACGTTGGCAAAATGCATGCCTTTATGAAATCAGTCAAACGCGACCGATGGCAAAACGAGACGCTTAGCGAATCTTCGAATATAAGTAGTTAGCTTTACTGCTGTCAAATTGCCAAAGCAAACTATGTAAACAGTTTTCCCTATAGTTTTTCTAAAAAACAGATATCCTAAAAAATACCACTTATTACAGTAGGAATTACCATGAGTCATGTCGCTAACAAAGATGTATCTGCCACCGCACACGCTATTAATAGCTTTACTAATCCAGAAAGCGTGCAAGATTTTAACCAGTATCCTGATGCGCGAGGACATTTTGGCGTCCACGGCGGACGCTTTGTCTCTGAAACCTTGATGGCAGCGTTAGAAGAGCTAGAAACGTTATATAACACAGTCAAAAAAGACCCTGCATTTTGGGAAGAATATCACAATGATTTGGTCAACTATGTTGGACGCCCAACGCCTCTCTATCATGCCAAGCGTCTAAGTGATGAGATTGGCGGTGCGCAAATTTACTTTAAGCGTGAAGACTTAAACCATACTGGCGCTCATAAGGTCAATAACACTATTGGTCAAGCGCTCCTTGCCAAAATGAGTGGCAAAAAACGTATTATTGCAGAAACTGGAGCAGGGCAACATGGCGTTGCGACGGCGACGATTGCCGCGCGTTTGGGACTAGAGTGTATCGTTTATATGGGCGCGGACGATGTTGAGCGTCAAAAGATGAACGTCTACCGTATGCGCTTACTTGGTGCGACAGTTGTGCCAGTAACATCTGGCTCACGCACTCTCAAAGATGCGATGAATGAAGCCATGCGTGATTGGGTAACCAATGTGGATAGCACGTATTATATTATTGGTACAGTTGCAGGTCCGCATCCTTATCCGTTACTCGTACGCGACTTCCAAGCAATTATTGGTAAAGAAGCGCGTGTGCAACATCTGCAAATGACGGGTAAATTACCAGATGCGCTAGTCGCTTGTGTTGGCGGCGGCTCAAATGCCATTGGTCTATTCTTTGACTTCTTAAATGATAATGACGTTAAAATGTATGGCGTGGAAGCAACAGGTGATGGTATTGAGACGGGTCGTCATTCTGCACCATTAGCTGCTGGTCGTATTGGTGTATTACACGGTAACCGTACTTACTTGATGGCCGATGATGAAGGTCAAATCCAAGAAACCCATTCTATCTCAGCTGGTCTTGATTACCCTGGTGTTGGTCCTGAGCATAGCTTCTTAAAAGATATGAAGCGTGTTGAATATGTTGGTTGTACCGATAAGGAGTCGTTAGAAGGTTTCCATGAAGTCACGCGTAAAGAAGGCATCATTCCGGCGCTTGAATCTGCTCATGCGGTTGCTTATGCACTAAAGCTGGCTAAAACGATGACGCCTGATCAAACCATTATCGTCAATATGTCTGGTCGCGGTGATAAAGATTTGCATTCAGTGATGAAGGCAGAAGGGATTGAGCTTTAATAGCTACTTTTTAGTAACAACTGGATTATTCCTTGGAAGAAAAATTACTGATTTGACCCGTTATTATTAAATAAAGGGTCAAATGAGCCAGTTTATAATAATTAAGAGACCACTATGACCCGAATTGAAAGCACCTTTGAAACCCTAAAAGCACAAAATAAAAAAGCACTCATCCCTTATGTGATGGCAGGCGATCCCAATCCAAACAACTTTGTTGGCTTACTACATGACTTAGTGAAGCATGGCGCAGATATGATTGAAGTGGGCTTACCATTTTCTGATCCAATGGCAGATGGTCCTACAGTAGCATTGGCAGGCGAGCGTGCATTAGCAGCGGGTACAAGCACTCGTGATGCGCTAAAGATGGTTGCAGAATTTCGCCAGCAAGATACGCAGACGCCAATTATCCTGATGGGTTACCTCAATCCAGTAGAGATTATCGGTTATGATAACTTTGTTGCGCTATGCGAGCAGTCAGGCGTCGATGGTATTTTGATGGTTGATTTGCCGCCAGCAGAAGCGGGTAGCTTTACCCAGCATTTGACTGAGCACGCGATGAATGAGATTTTCTTATTATCACCAACTACGCTGGCTGAACGTCGTCAGCAAGTATTGACCCATTGCGGTGGTTATATCTACTACGTGTCTTTAAAAGGTGTGACGGGTTCAGCAACGCTAGATACTGACGATGTTGCAAGGCAAGTACAAGCCATTAAAGCAGAGACGGATTTGCCAGTATGTGTGGGCTTTGGTATTCGTGATGCAACTTCTGCCAAAGCAATTGGTGCTCATGCGGATGGTATTATCGTCGGTAGTGCATTGGTGCAGAACTTTGCTGATATCGATGCCAATGATATCGCTGCAGTCGCTAATGCTCAGCAAAAAATTATGGCAAAAATGGATGAGTTACGCGGCGCACTCGATAGTTTATAAGCACCCGCTCAAACAGTTGGGCAAGTTATCGTCACAATATTTATGAGGGTATTTATAACAATGTTTATAAAGACACAGGCAAATGGCTTTGCTAAAGTTAGTTTACGTGTGTAAACTAACATCACATATAAATGGTCACAGTTATGCATTAGCGTGCCTTATAATTGCTAAAGTCATGAGGATATGTGACGATTAAACTGATTCTTATAAATGGACTCTTACGGACAAGTGCACAAGTGAGCTTGCCAATAAGCCTTAGATAATGGCGAATAATATGACTGATACGATGACAAAACCTGATATAAATAACGATAGTACAAGCCTGCAGCAGAATGGCAATAAAGCTGGTCAATCATGGTTTGAGCGCCCGATTCCGGGTATCAAACAGCAACTAACGGCGCAATTGACCGCTGTAGAGACAGAGCCTTCTACAAAATGCAGCAGCTGCCATTCGATCATTACCAATACAGCGCTGATTTTTAACTGTTACGTGTGCCCGCATTGTGACCATCATTTACCGATGAGTGCTCGTGAGCGCTTGAACTGGCTGCTTGATAAGGTAGAAGGCGAGCTTGGGCAAGAGTTTACCGCCAAAGACCCGCTAAAATTTGTAGATAGTAAGCCTTATCCTGCGCGTATGGCAGAAGCACAAGAAAAAACGAAAGAGAGTGAAGCGCTGATTGTGCTATATGGCAAATTGCGCAATCTCGATATTGTAACTTGTGCGTTTGACTTTCGATTTATGGGTGGCTCTATGGGCTCGGTGGTTGGCGACCGTTTTGTTCAAGCTGCCGAAAAAGCCCTCGCAGACAGAGTACCTTTGGTCTGTTTCGCTGCTTCTGGTGGTGCGCGTATGCAAGAAGGCTTGCTATCATTGATGCAAATGGCAAGAACAGCAGCAGCAATCGAGCGTTTGAGAATTGCTGGCGTGCCATATATCGTGGTACTGACCAATCCTGTTTATGGCGGTGTGACCGCATCTCTTGCGATGCTTGGTGACATTCACTTAGCAGAACCAAAAGCCATGATTGGCTTTGCTGGTAAGCGTGTGATTGAACAGACAGTACGTGAGACACTAGAAGAGCCGTTTCAACGTGCAGAGTTTTTGCTAGAGCATGGTGTGGTTGATGAAGTGGTACATCGTCATCAAATGATTGATACCATTTATCGTCTGCTGGCAAAACTGTGTAGCGTACCCAATGTTGATGCTCAGTAGGTAGTAAAAATAAAAACAAGTGGGTTAGATTCAAGCAGCTGTTTTATAATTTCACTGCATAATGATCGAGCGGCGTGCTAATATCTGCCAAATATGTAAAACTAATGAATAGCATTTATCGTGTATAACGGTAAATGCTATTTTTGCTTTGTAGCAAGCTAGTCATACTGTTTTTATTTTTTTATATAAGTTTTATCTTTTATCTCAAATTTTGATATAGGTTCTGTCCATGTCTGATTCTTTAGCGTCTCATAGCCCCAGTAGTAGCCTTGACACCCAAGCCACTTTAACCGAATGGCTGAATTATATGCAGCAGATTCATGTCTCGGCGATAGATATGGGGCTGTCACGAGTACTGCCAGTTGCTGAGGCATTGGGAGTCGTACAATCAGCCAAAGATGACGCCTATGTATTTACGGTTGCAGGTACTAATGGCAAAGGCTCGACGACTGCGGTCATCGCGCAGATGTGCCAAGCCGCAGGATATAAAACTGCCTTATATCAATCGCCGCACTTGAATGTCTTTAACGAGCGGGTACGGATCGATGGCGAGATGGTCAGCGATGAAACCCTGATTGCTGCCTTTAGTAAGGTAGAAGCGGCACGGTTGCAATGTGATTTAACATTGTCATTTTTTGAGATGACAACACTGGCAGCATTGTTGATATTCGCGGAAGCGGATTGCGATGTTTGGGTGTTAGAAGTCGGACTGGGCGGTCGCTTAGATGTGGTCAATATCATCGACCCTGATATGGCAGTGATTACCAACATTGCCATCGATCATGTTGATTGGTTGGGTGATAATGTGGAAGCCATCGGAGCGGAAAAAGCAGGTATTTTACGTGATGGGATTAGCGTCATTTACGGTGCTACAGAGATGCCAAATAGCGTACAGCAAGCGATAGATAAGCATCAGGCGACTTGTTATCAAGTCAGTAAAGACTTTAGCTATTGTAAAAATGATTCGACTACGTGGCAATATAGCAATGCAGCTGTCACTCTACAATTGCCTCGACCCGCACTGTCATTGACCAATACTGCCAATGCTCTGTCAGCAGTACTTGCAAGTCCCTTAGACGTCGATACCAATGCTATAGGGCAAGCGCTAAAAACAGTTAAGCTTGCCGGTCGCTTCGATTATCGTGAAGTCCATGAGCGTCATTGGCTATTTGATGTGGCGCATAACGATCAAGGCGTTGAGTTTTTATTGGCACAATTATTACCGCTTTGGCAGCAGCATTTAACACAGCAAAGTACACCTGAACAAGTTAATCAAACTTCAGGTGAACCTGCTACCATTAAAATGTTGTTTTCTATGCTAGGTGATAAAGATATTAATAAAGTGGTGCAGCGTTTGACGACAGCAGGCTTGCCAATCAGTGATTGGTTCATCGCTGAGATTGATTATCCACGTGCTGCCACTACGGAGCATTTGCAAGGTATCTTAGCGAGCTATGTCGATGATGCTCAGATACATGAGTTTGCGCGTTTGCAAGAAGCCACTCATGCGATTATAAATGCCAGTCAGCCACAAGATTTAATCGTAGTCTGCGGCTCTTTTCATACGATTGGAGAGGCATTGTCTACGCTTGAAACGCGATAATTTACGTTAAAACATTGACTGTTTGATGTTAGTCTTAGTAATAGCGTGGTGGCAGACAGCATGAAAAATATGCTTTATAATCAAAGTGATTAAAACCTAGCGCATTAGTATTAACACGGATGGAAGCAACTGGCGCTAATAGCTTGCTGATTTAATCTATCTATAATATAGTTTAAAACAATAACCGCGCCGCCCAATCAACCTTATTACCAACTAAGAGACGTAAACGGATGAATTTTTCGAGACAAGCCTTATTGGGCATTGGGATGATTATCGGTGGTAGCGTGATGCTATACGCCATGGTACAACAAATTGGTGATACCAATAAATCACAGCCAGCATCGGCAATGATCGATCAACCGAGTGCTGAGCCTACGTCTGTACAACCACTGACAACAGATATCGAAACAGAAAAACGTATCTTGGCACAAAAACAAAAAGAGCGTGCCGCTCGCGTTGCAGAACAAGAAAAGCGTGCTCAGCAGTTCTTAACTGAACAAGAAGCGGCAGAGGCGCAAGCATTGGCAAAAGCACGCGCTGAAAGTCAGCAATATCTGGCGAGCACCACACCAAGTATCGAAGATAACGCTGATACTAACAGCAATAATGAAAAGGCGACGAAGAACACACTTGCAACACCTATATCAGCGCCTTCTAGTGCAGAGACGTCCACTAATTCCGCTGATGGTGCTGAAGCAAAGAAGAAAGCACTAGCGGAGCAGCAGGCAGCTGAAAGACAAGCAACTATTAGAGAGCAAGCTGCTGCTAAGAAATTAGCAGATAGCAAAAAAGAAGCAGACGTTAAAAAGCAAGCTGAAGCGCAAGTAGCTGCGGAAAAAAAGCGCGAGGCGGATGAAGCCGCAAAAAAGACCCCATCTAAGTCGCCCTCTGACTATCAAGTCAAAAGAGGAGATGGGCTGATTAAATTGGCACGCCAGTACGATATGCCGGTAGAAGTCTTAGCTCAAGCCAATAATCTCTCACCATCAACATCGCTAAATCTTGGTCAAACCATTACGATCCCATCGCGTAAGCAGGTAGAGCGTTTAGAGCGAGAAGCAACAGCGGCTGAACAGGCACGTGAAGAAAAGCGTCAAAGAGAAGAAGCTTTAGCTAAAAAGTCAGCAGACGCTAAACGTGATGCTCAGCAAAAACTCAGTGAAGCCCGCAAAGAAGTCAAAGAAACCGATGCTAAAGGTAGCTTTGGGGTACAAGTAGCGTTAGCAAACGACCAATCCAAAGCGGATGAGATGGCAAAAAAATTCCAATCTGCAGGTTATCAAGTTAAGACCAGCCCGACGAGTCGCGGTGTGCGGGTTATTGTCGGTCCTGAGCGCGGTAAAGTAGCCGCTTTAGCCTTGAAGGATAAGATTAATAGTGACCCTAAAGTGAATACCACCAGCGCTTGGGTATTATATTGGCGCTAGATATTGTTAAACTGCTAAACGCATGATAATGAATGTGGACCTACAATCTTAGTGAGAGTGCTTTCATTTATCATCATTTGATGCTTTTATAATTAAAACACGACATCTATTGTCGTGTTTTTTGTTTTAGTGTTTGTCCATTTGCTCATACTTAGTTACCATGAGCACCATTTTTGTTTCTCTCTGTATAACCTGTTAGCCCATAAGGGTCGACCTGCTGCAGTTAAAGGTAGTTTGTTATGTTAGCTGGGCTAGCATATAGGCAAGCTATCTAACTGCTTAGATATTGCATAAGGTAAAACCATGTCATTTGGCGCTATATTTTTAATATTGGCAGTTGGCTTTTTGGGGCTGATTACCTTACCAAAATTATTTTCTAATAAACAAGCTGTTGAACCAGATCCGCCGCCTGTACGCGGTGATGAGTTGGCTATTTGGCCGTTTGCGCCGATGCCTATCATGACCCCTACTGAAGTGATATTTTTTAATAAGTTAAAAAATGCATTACCGGAATATCATATTTTTGTGCAAGTACAGCTGTCACGGATTATCGAAGCGAACAGTAATGAGACGTCTGAGCGCAGTTTTTGGTTCAATCGTATCTGCCGCCAAAGTGTTGATTATGTGATTGTTGATATTGATGCGCAGACTACCTTGGTTGCCATCGAGCTTGATGATTGGACACATAGCAGTAAAGCAAGGCAAAAAGCCGATGACAAAAAAGACAAGGCGCTTGCCAGTGCGGGTATTGCTATCGTGCGTTTTCATGCGGAGCGCATGCCGAGTGCCGACATGCTGAGATATGAGCTGATGCAAGTGATTGAGAGTTATTAAAAGCTATTAAGATGATGATAAAAGCTTAAAGTTTATTTTCTACTTGTTCGGTCTGCTTAGGATAAATGACAATCGGTCTATCGCCTGCAAAATATAAACCTGTTTTTAATATATCGTTTTTAGAATTGTTCAGTGGCGACTGACGACCGTCATAAAAGTCGCGTTTGCTAAACCATTCAATATAATAAGCAGCGCGCAATGTAGCAATATCAATCGTCGAAAGATTTGCGCTATCAGTCTTATCACACCACTCATGTATAGGAAAGCTTGGTGTCAGCCAAGACGGATAAGTAAAATTACAGGTATTTATCGGCAAAAAGAATCGCCCTTTTATCACGCCATAGCGCTTATCAATTTTAATTTGACCATGTTTTTCCGTATCTACCCATACGGTGCGAAACTGCTTGGTTTGCATGTGGGTCATTTTGCGTTGTAAATTGTCCTCTGAGTTGATGCCAACCCAGTTCTCAGGGGCAAAAGGCGCTGATCCCATAAAGAACTTAATAGCCAGTTCCCAATGCTCGACCAGATTTTCTGCATGATTATATAAGATTAAATCCAGCTCACCAGTCGTCTGCTTGCCATTATAGAGCTGCACATTATTAGCCAGTGTCTCATACGGATGTAGTTTGCGCGCATAGCCATCCTCTAACCAAAATGACAGTAACCCTTCAAAGTGAAAACCCAAACGATTGGGACTTGGACGCGCCAGTAAATAGCGGGTCAGCACCTGATAGTCATTGGTGCTATCTAGCTCTGTTAACCGCTGCTGATACACCGCAAACTGCGATTGCCAAAAGTGTGCGCTATGTACCGACACGGTATGTGTATTCTGATGCGGCGCAAAGTCCAGCCATTCCGTTAAGATGTTAGGGCAGGCAAGCACATACGCTAAATCACGCACATAAGGTCGCTGGTATACGTCCCAAGGTGCGTCATCTATAAGGTAAGTCGAGAAGGGCTGAGCGATAGGCTCGGGCATAGGATAAACCATCGTAACGTTGTAGTATTTACCCTAACGGCTCGCTCTATAAAAGTCTATAGGATACGAGTATCGGCTAGGGTAATGCTTAGTCTTTTGGACTTAAAACATGATATTAATGTGATGGATATGAATACTAATATCAGGCGGCGATAGCAAGTAAGGTAATAGAGTGCTGACTACCGTTTTTAGTAGAAAGAATTGCCATTTAGGTTGATATTGAGATGGCTTTTGTTTTGGATTTGTTGGAATGTGAATTTTCTGTTTCATGTGTCTAGCTCCATATTTGCCGTAACTTGATTGATACGGCTTATAGTTGCTAGTTTATGGTGTGGGGGTTTGCGTAGGTTCTATAGTAGATAGCAAGTTATCTATAGTAGATTAATTTAGTGGCTTTATATCGTTAATACGTGACAGCCATTTGCCTACGGCTTGATATTCGAGCGTTAAACCATCGTTTTGTAATATAGTGGTAATGCTAGCATTCAAAGATGGGTTGTTTTGGCTATATGGTTCGGCATTATCCAGATTAGTAAGTTTAGCCATTGCATACATTACCCTATCTAAAGCTCTATATGCTTGATGCGGTACTTTTTCTAAATCATCGGCTGGATTGACTGCGAGTGCAGCTTGTTCACTTTTACTTTCAAGGTCTGATATTTCTTTTCTCTGTTGGACATAAATTTCCTTAGCCTTTTCCAAACGTGCTTCTAAAGCCTGATTTTTAGCTAGTAGAGATGAGTAATCATCATGAGTAATCGGTTTTAATTTATGAATATCAATATCGGAGAATAAAGTTTTAGGCATGTCGTCAGCATGATATTCGGCAATAAATTCTTTTAAGTCAGTTACTTTTATAGTTCGTCGTTCAGGATTAATATGACCTATACCACTACTCACAGAGTCAGCTTCTTTTTTATCCTTGATATCATATTTATAGTAACCTTTACCGCCATCTCTGCCCATTTTTAACTTACCATCCTCAAAGGCCTGATGAAGTATTTCACATCTAGGTTCAACACATTGAACATATGGGTGCTTAACAATACTTCGGGATAATGCGTTTCCATCTCCTTTTGGAGTACATTGAGTCAATTCAGTAGCTAATTCACTTCTAGGAATACCACACCATAAAATTGCCGCTTCAGGCACAGTCAAATAATCAAAATTATTTTTAATATTGTCGCAATTATTAAACTGTGAGTAATACTCTTTACCCTTAAGACTATATTGCATAATTCAAATCCTTACATCTTTCCAAAATAAGCATAAATCGCTATTATTCGAAGCGTTAACCTTACAGAACTGCTTATACTTTAATAAAAATCTGAGTTTATCTCATCTCTTACCTAAGATGTAGACACAAACCTTATAAATCTAACCCAAAAAAAAGCCAACCATTGAAAACAATGATTGGCTTTTCTCTTTACTACTATGTTTGGTCGGAACGGCAGGAAGTAAAGTATTGGCTGTAAGCATTGATATTAAAGGTTTATTGATTTATTAAAATAAAATATACCGCAAAATATACCGCATTATGCAAAAGTCACTTAGCTTTTAGCCCTCATTTGGCTGTAAAAAGTAAAGATAACAGACGATAGATTATAGTTATTAGGGTCATCATTATTATCAACATGCCAGCAACTTAGGAATACTTTTTTATACTTGCACTTTGTTTGCATGGGGTTAAATTGCTAATGACTGCACGCGCTTAGATAATGGCGCTTAAAGTTAAGCGTTTATCGTGCGTTTGCTCGCACCAATTCGCACTTACTCGCAAAACTAGATAACCCCAAACTTGGGGTTATTTTGAGCCAGCCTCTTAAATATACTACTGCAATTTGCTGATACTAAAATCAACTTGCAACTTTCTTTCATGGGGTTGTCTTGCTAGTGGGTGGGTGCGTGTTAGAGGCGGTTTATTCATTAAGATTTTTATAAGTCATGACAGCGCCAAAAGAGCCTCATAAATGTGTTGTTCAGCATTGCTTAGATGCTCTCTTACCTTGCGTACATGGCTGCGCTTAGTTGTGCCTTCCCCGTGTTCATATTCACTCACCACCGATTTACTTAGCTTTGTATAAGACATGCTGTATAGATAATAGTGCCTTATAATCTTAGCCCACATCATAAGTTCCTTATCACCTGATTGCCTCATGCCACCTAATTCACGGTCTATCAGTGTGTAATAAGCTTCGTCGTTCATATCCCACAGCACTGGACGACTTCTTTCGCGACTTTGCTGCACATTATTATTTAAGACTTTTGCCATAGGTGACTGATACCCCAAATGACCGCCAACCTTTTCACGATTGCAAAAGTCACCCCAGCCAGTCAACCAGCTTTGCACCTCTAATAAATCAATCGCTTCAATCTTTCCAGTATTATTGCTCATGTGCCACCCTCAAAATAATGCATAATGTTTTTTGATAATATACCTTATTACTTGCTAGCCATAAAAAAGGGCAGACGATAAACGCCCACCTCTTATAGTAATAATTAAAAACAAGACTTTCGCGTCTTATGCCAGCTCATTAATACCCTTTGCGCGTGCAACATCGTTTAATGCTTGGATAAGGTCACTAGGTGCGCCATCAGTCAATACTTCATTCAAGTAAGCACTAATAAGGGTTTCATCTGTTAGGTACTCTGCCACATCAAAACCGCTGGTTTTAATATTGGTCATTGGGGGTACTCCTTTGCTTCATTCTTGTGCCGGCATAGGGTGGGGCATTACATCAATATAACTTCACTGTTTGGCATCTTAGCAGTAATGACCACTTCGCCACCTAACGACTGTACATAGTTCTGTAGGGTTGATAGTTGAATGTCCTTGCCGCTTTCTACCTTTGATATGCTGGCTTGCGATACGCCCATCATGGCGGCAAGCTCCGATTGTTTAAGGTTTCCCATCTTTCTAAGTTTAGCCAGCTCAATAGATTGGCTTAAGCGTTTGGCTTTATCAGTGATACGGCTTTGTCTATCGGCTGGCAGTTTTGCCATGTAGTCATCTAAGTTCGTAAATTTTGTCATTTGTTATTCTCCTTGTTATCTAGCGTTTCAAGGTACGCCTGATAGATACTTTCGGCTATCGGCATCATGCGCTTATAAAAACGCTTGTCACCTGTCTTGTCACCACCACATAGCATGACTGCTTGCCTATAAGGGTCGAACACATAAAACGCCCTGTATGGCTTGCCAGCATGTTGAACCCGTAGTTCTTTTAGGTTGGTTAGCTTACTGTCTTTTAGCGTATCAGCGTGTGGTCTGCCTAATTGATGCCCGTATTGACGCAGTATCATTAAAGCGGCTAATACATCGTCCTGCTCGGCTTGGGTTAGTGACTCTAGCCAGTCCTCAAATTGAGGGGCAAATATAATCTCATACATATAGTAAGCCTTATTTCTTATTTATTATATAACAATACGGTTATATCTTGTGAGGTTTCTAATAGCTGGGCTTTACTCGTACCGGTCAATATAGTTTTATACCTAAGAAAAGCTGCTTAAAATGCTTAAACTGGCTATAACGTATGATGGGTAAGAGATTAGCTTAAGGTAGGCGTTTGCTTAACGTTGCTTAAACTGCTTAAGTTCGTCTTAAATTGGCTTGTTTTAGGCTGAGTTTAAGCAGTTTAAGCAAGCTTAAGATTTGGCAATCTTAATAGAAAACCCCTAACCATAAGGGCTAGGGGTAGTTTAAGCAGTTTAAGCAAGATTTCTTAAGCGTTAATACTAATTGTATAGTTTGGGGTTAATAAGTATCACCTTACTACGCCCCTCCATTTCCTGCCTGATATGTTTAGCAGACTCTAATTTATCTAACTCACTTTGTAATAACTTAGTATTTTTACGCATGGGGTTAGGTGCATTATTAGCAATATAAGTCCTGCTTAACTTATGCGGATTTTTACCTTTCGCTTTATCTACTAGCCAGCTACTTAGTTTCTCACTGTCGTTCTGTTCCCCATTATGCGTTGCATCAAGATAGCGTAAACGTTCGGCTGTGGAATACTCAACCAACATAAAAGCGCGTGCTATATCATCACTGTTGATGGTATTACGTCCCTCAAAGAACGCCATTAATGATGCTATACGGCTGGCATTCTCTGCCATACGTGAGGCATACGCTTTTAGGTACTCCAATGTCTGCCCTTGTGCTTGGCGGTTCTCTATCGCTTGCATGTGAGTGCAAAATACTTGTTGTGCACCATCTGCCCATTGTATTTTTAGGCGCTGGGGTGTGCCGGTACTATCGTTTGGCTCATTGGCTGGCAATGGGTCAAGTAAGCTTTGACAGCGTGACCAGTATTCTATTAAGTGTGGGTTGTCATAAGGGCTATCGTTTCTACGCTGGGGATTGTCCCACACACGTTGACCACGTAAGTCAGGAGGGCAAGCAATCAATGCCCTTGCTAAAAACCCTTGCCCATTCATCAAGGGGTCAGTTAATGCCTGTTCTAATACTACCCGTTGCCCTTGTAGCAGTAGCGTCATGCGTACACCATGCGCGTCTGTTTGAGGCGTGGCATAGGCAGACTTTTGCGAGCGTAACCGTGATACTTCGCCATCACTCCATAACTTAGTAAGTGCTGATAGGGCACTGCCAGCGGTATCACCTGTCATGGTATGACCATTAAAGAATTGCCCTGCCTCGTCTGTCGTCCATGATGCGTTATTCATTTCCCCACTGATAAACCTATCCAATATTGGTTCTATGGTCGCATCATCGAATAAGTTCTTAGGGTTGTACGGTCTAGGATTTTCATCTAAGAACGTAGATAGCTCTTTACCCTTTAAACTAACCTTGTCACTTTCCCAAGTTGATACGTCATTTAGATAGTTGGTGTATTGTTGGCGCTCATACTCTTTAATCTTGAAATGAGTTAAGCCCATCGCTTGCGTTTTACCGCTACCACTTTCCCCCTCTGTGATTATTATGAGGCTTACCGGCATGTGCCCATGTCCCATAGGTGCATCAATGAAACGCTGCCCCATGTGCGCCAGTGCCCCTAAAACGCATTGACCTGCCATAGCAGTAGGTACTTGTGCATAATATGCCACGGCTTCAATGACTTGTCGCAATAAGCCTGTGAACGCATTTATAGGGTAGGGTGTCGGTGCGCTTGGGTCATTAGCCAGTGGTTCAGGGTCGCCCCAAGCATCAGCTTGTAGATTGGCTATAGTAGTTTCACTGTCTGCCAAAATAACAGCATAGCTTAAGCCTCCATATTCCAAGTGTTCTAATACCGTCCTGTCACTGGTAACTACTACCTTTACGTTATGACCTGCCAGCGGCTTGCTTACCTCGTCCGCTTTGTCTAATGTCGTAAAGATAGTGACCGGTCTGTCTTGTGAGAAATGCTTAACCGTTTCATTGAATAGCCATTCAGTAGGGCTAATAGCTATCGTCACATGCTCGTTGATTAAGCATTTGGCTAGGGCTATGCCATCGTCAAAATTATCTACTGCGATAAGCTCGCTATCATTGCTCAATTTACCGATAAGATAGGCGGACGGCTGGCTAGTATCGGTTATGATGGGGTCGTGACTGTCATCAGCGTACAAGCATCGTAAGCTTGTCGGCTCATAGTCTTTGTTATGCAAAACCATTCCTATAGTGCCTACTGTGTCCAGCTTATCCCCTGATACCTTTACCTTGTCATCAATAACAAGCAAGCTTTTAGGGTTCAATAACGGGTAGTTTTGGGCTAAAATAGTAAAGCCTGATAGCGCCTCGGTAGTTGCTATTGGATAGTCACCTAAGATGCCAGATAAGCCCACCTTGCCGTGGGCTTTTTCTTGGCTATCGGTTTGTGGTGTAGTGGTCATCTAGTCCCCCTTGCTTGCGACTGGTTCGGCTTGCGCTCGGCTCTATACTTCTTGTAGTAGCTCTTACGCTTGGCATATTTACGGCTTTGCTTTGGCTGTGGGTAGGTTTTCATTCTGCACCTACCTTGCTGTAACCAGTCATTGCTAGGGGTTCGTTAATGATGTCTAGTTGAGCGTAGAGTATTTCTGCCCATGTGCTAGTAGCGTCATGCGATAAACGCGCCATAGACTTAACGGCTTCCCCCTCTATCTTGCCATAGTAAATAAGCCCTAGCAGATAACCAACATCATGTAAGGCATTGGCTGCACCACAGATATCACCAGCAATATGGTTCAAGTCATGTGATGACATAGTTACGACTATATTGTCGTCTGCTTCGGTGGTGTCTATTACTTTGCGTTGGCTGTCTTGAGTGGCAAACCTGCCGTTATATAGCGTTGCAATCGCTTGGCGGTTGGCTGGCGTGTCTTGGAATAGTGACGGCTGATAATCGCCTGTTTCTGTATCGTGTGCTGGAACAAAATAGCCTTTATCATCGTAGTAGATGTTGCTGCCATCGTGAGTAAGTGCCAATAGGTCACGCTTGCCGTATGGGTCGGCTGTCAATACAAACGAGGTAAAGCTTAATGATGGGCATAGAACACTGTCACCAGCTTTGAATGTGGCTAGTGTAGGGATGTTTTGAGTGTTTGAGTTGGTACGGATTGATTTAGGCATGATAGCCTCCTAACGTTTTTTGAGTGAATGCCACGCTATACGGTAAAAGTATAGGGTGACGGGTCTTACTCTCGGTAACGTTAGT
>TARA_R110000787_G_scaffold137758_1_pt1 | contig 20929 bp, 17 predicted proteins | sample TARA_R110000787 | Tara Oceans TARA_R110000787 (sample SAMEA4397920) | marine metagenome | biome: Polar Biome; feature: [DCM] deep chlorophyll maximum layer (ENVO:01000326); material: water (ENVO:00002006), including particulate matter (ENVO:01000060) such as... | depth 35 m | reverse complement strand
ATGACAGAGCAAGCGTTGTCGCAGTTTCGCCGGTCCCCCGGCTGGGCTGCCGGGGCGGATCTGGAATATGTCATCTCTGACCGGGGCGAAAGCGTCGAGGCCGACACGACCACCGCGCTGGCACCGGTTCTGGCCGCTGTCTTTGGCCGCGCCGGCCTGCGTATCGGGGCCACACTCGAAGGCACCAAGTATTCGCGCATCATTCCGTAACGTTCGATCCGCCCGACCCGCAGAACCTGCGGATCGGGCGGGTCCGTCAGCCAGCTGAATTCAGACGTTTGATCAAGCTCGACGTATCCCAGCGGCCGCCGCCCATTTTCTGAACGTCCTTATAGAATTGATCAACAAGGGCGGTAACCGGCAGGCTTGCATCGATTTCGTTCGCGGTGTTCAGACAAATCCCCAAATCCTTGCGCATCCAGTCGACAGCAAAACCATGGTCGAACTTGTCGTCCAGCATTGTCTCGTAGCGGTTGGCCATCTGCCAGCTACCGGCAGCCCCCTGGCTGATGACTTCAACCACATCACGCCCGTCGAGCCCGGCTTTCTGTGCAAAATGCAGCGCTTCGCTCAGCCCTTGAACCAGCCCGGCGATCGCGATTTGATTGCACATCTTGGTCATCTGGCCGGCGCCGCTATCGCCCAGACGGCGGCATATCTTGGAATAGACTTCCATGATCGGCAACGCTCGGTCAAACGCCCCTGCATCGCCCCCGCACATGATCGAAAGCTGACCGTTCTCAGCCCCTGCCTGACCGCCCGAAATGGGGGCGTCGACAAAACTGATCTGACGGGCATCGGCGGCCTCGTACAGTTCTCGGGTCACCGCGGCGGACACGGTCGTGTGATCAACAAAGATCGCGCCGTTCGTCATACCTGCAAAAGCACCGTCTTCACCAAGACAGACCGACCGCAAGTCGTCGTCGTTACCGACGCAGGAAAAAACAAAGTCCGCACCCTTTGCAGCTTCGCGCGGCGTTGTGGCCATCGCACCACCGTTTTGTTCCACCCATTTATGCGCTTTCTCAGCGGTCCGGTTGTAAACGGTAACGTCGTGACCCGCCTTTTGCAAATGGCCAGCCATCGGCCCGCCCATTACACCCAGTCCCAGAAATGCGAGTTTTGCCATCGTCTTTTCCTTATCATTCAGTTGCGCTATTGGCTGATGTAACACCTATCACCCTGCGGGCAGTGGTCAATCGCACGCGACAATAATCAGGAGCACAATATGGCACGGATATTTCGATGGCTGATGCGTATCGCAATGCTGTTGATTGCACTGGTGATTCTGGCATTGGGCGGCGGCTATTGGTTGGCCTCGCGATCCCTGCCCGATTACAATGATACCGTGCAAGTGTCCAAACTTGCTGGCGAAGTCGAAATCGTCCGGGATAACGCGAATGTGCCACATATCTTCGCGGCTGACGATCTTGATGTATTCTACGGGTTGGGCTTCGCGCATGCCCAAGACCGCCTGTGGCAGATGATCACCATGCGCCGCACAGTCCAGGGGCGGCTGTCCGAAGTGTTCGGCACCTCCACCATCGGCATTGACCGCCTGTTGCGCAGGTTCGATCTGTATACTCTGGCGGTTCGGTCGGTCGACGTGCTCGACCCGAAAACCCGGGCGGTGCTGGATGCATATGCCGCCGGTGTGAATGCCCGGCTCGACCAGATCAACTCCGAAGCTCTGGGGCGCGGTGCGCCTGAAATGCTGCTGTTCGATGCACCTGTCGCACCGTGGCGGGCCGCGGATTCAGTCGCCCTGGTCAAGCTGCTGGCGCTGCAGCTTTCGGGTCACCTGGATGCAGAGGTCAAACGGGCCCGGACATCACTCGCGTTGACCGACCAGAAGCGGCTGCTTGATATTCTGCCCGACGCGCCGGGTGACGGCATCGCCGCCCTGCCCGAATATGCCAGCCTGATGCCGGGGGTGAAACAATTCTCCGAAAACATCCCGCTTGATCCCTCTCCGCTGTCACCCTTCAAATCGTTCGATCTTGCCGGGGCGTCGAATGCATGGGCCGCAGCGCGCGATCGTTCGGCGGCCGGCGGCACGTTGATTGCCAATGATCCTCACCTCGGGTTCACGGCACCGACGGTTTGGTACCTGGCCCGTCTCGGTTTGCAGTCCGGCGGCGTCATCGGTGGTACGATCCCGGGCATTCCCGCAATCTTGACGGGCCGCAGCGCCGCTTTGGGTTGGGGCATCACCTCGTCCTACGCCGATGATCAAGATGTCTACATCGAGGAGCTCAACCCGGACAACACCGAAGAATACCGCACCCCCGACGGTTTCAAGAAGTTCACCAAGCGTGCCTCGATCATCACCGTCAAGGACGCCGATCCCATCACCCTGACACTGCGCTGGACAGATAATGGCCCGGTCCTGCCAGGAAGCCACTACAACCTTGCCGCCATTACCCCCGCCGGCCATGTGGCCGCGCTTAACTGGACAGCGCTGAGCCCGGCGGATACGTCAATCTCGGCGGCACTGAAGCTGATGGAGGCGAAAACCGTAAACGAGGCTATCGCGGCCGGCGAAGCCTATATCGCTCCCTCCCAGAACCTCACGCTGGTTGATGTCGACACCATTGCACTTAAAACCATCGGCGCATTGCCGGCACGCGATCCTGGGCATCAAAGTCAGGGTCGCATGCCGACACCGGGGTGGATACCGCAAAACCGCTGGAAAGGGATACTGCCATACGCCGATAATCCCGAATTCGTGGCCCCGCGCGGCGGCATCATCGGCAATACCAACAACAAGACCGTCGACCGACCGTTTCCCGAACATGTGTCGTTTCTGTGGGGCGATACACAGCGTATCCAACGCTGGCGCAACCTGATGCAGCGTCGACAGGTTCATACCCGCGACAGCTTTATCGAGGCGCAGCTCGACACGGTCAGCTTTACCGCGCGGACATTGTTACCGCTGATCGGCTCCGAACTGTGGTTCACCGGTAAAGCCGCCCCCGATGGCACGCCCGAACGCCAGCGCCAGCGCGCGCTTACCCTGCTGGCAGGCTGGTCCGGTGAAATGAACGAACACATGCCCGAACCGCTGATCTATGCCGCGTGGGTGCGGGCCCTGCAAGCCCGACTTATCCAGGATGAACTCGGCCCCCTCGCAGAGCAGTTCGATCACGTTGAACCCCTATTCATAGAAAGAGTGTTCCGCAATGTGGACGGTGCTGGCGCATGGTGCGATGTGCTCTATTCGGCACCGGTGGAAACCTGCCCGGAAATGGCAAGACTGGCGTTGGATGATGCTCTGCTCTGGATCGACGAAAATTGGGGCAGCCAGCTGGAGTCCCTGCGTTGGGGTGATGCTCACCAGGCGACCCATGACCATCCCACCCTGGGTGACGTTCCGGTCCTGCGGTATTTTGTCAACATCCGTCAGTCGACCTCGGGGGGCGACAACACGCTGCTGCGGGGCCGGACCCAAGGCACTGGCCCGAACCCATTCCTCAACGTGCATGGCGCGGGGTATCGCGGCGTCTATGACTTCGCTGATCCGGATTCGTCGGTGTTCATCACGTCGACCGGTCAATCCGGGCATTTCCTGTCGCGCTATTACGACGATCTCGCCCAGCTCTGGCGGCGTGGCGAATATATCCCTATGTCGCTGGACGAAGAGCTGGCGCGCGCCGCAGCCGTCGGGGTGACACGGCTGATACCGGCCGACAAATGAACCGGGTCCTGCTTTTCAACAAACCGTACGGGGTGCTGTCGCAATTTACTGACAAAGGCACGCTCGGGTCGCCGCGTCCGACCTTGTCTTCCTATATCACTGAAAAGGGCTTCTACCCCGCCGGGAGGCTTGACCGGGACAGCGAAGGGCTGATGGTGTTGACCGATAGCGGACCGCTTCAGGCCCGCATTTCGCATCCGAAATACAAACTCGCAAAAACCTATTGGGTGCAGGTCGAAGGCACGCCGGATGACGCCGCCCTCAATGCCCTGCGATCAGGTGTGATACTCAAGGACGGCAAGACCGCTCCGGCAAAAGCCTCGCAAATCGCGCCCCCCGCAAACCTTTGGGAACGCACCCCGCCCGTCCGTTTTCGCAAATCCGTACCCGATGCATGGATCGCACTCACCATAACCGAAGGGCGTAACCGTCAGATCCGCCGCATGACAGCCCACGTAGGGCTGCCGACGCTGCGCTTGATCCGTGCGCAAATAGGCGGCTGGCATCTCAATCAACTGCGTCCCGGCGCATGGCGGTTCGCGTCAGAAACAGGCCCGTGATTCCAAATGGTCCAAAATCCCGGGGGGCGGCCAAAGGCCGCGGGGGCTGGCCCCCTCAAAAGCCTATGTCAATGGCGCGATGATGCGTGTGCCCCATACCCCGACCAACGCTGAAACCCCGCTTAGCGTGATACCCCAGACAAAATCCGTGACCACCATCCGCGCGGTCCAGTCTTTCAATGTGGCAAGATTGGTGAACTCGTAAGTGCCGTACCCGACCGCCCCCAAAAGTGCGGCGTTCAAGAAAACCCACCCCAGATCGCTTTCCGATTTCAGCGCGGGCCAGGATACGAAATATAAAAGTACCGCAATGAAAAATGCGTAGAATGCGAATGCGGGGAGTATTCTGAAGCGGTCCAGCAACAGCGTCCCGATATCACGCTCAAAGACCGGCTTGACCAAAAAACTCAACCCCAGAAAATCCAGCCCCAGGAAAACCGCAAGCGTCAAGAAATATAGGACAATCAGCGTCATCGAGTAAGTTCCTGCCAATAGACGCGGCCCCCGTACAACATGCAGGGGACCGGCAGCTCGCAGTATCAGCCAAGACCCGCGCGCAATCAATCCTGAGCGTTTAGATCCTGTGGAATTGTGATTCTTGCTCGGAGGACCAGCGCACAGTCACAACAAACCCGTCTTCGGTCTGCTTCTCGTCTGTCACGATTTCCTGCGCAAACAGCCAGGCGCGCTTTTTGCCATCGGCAAAGCCAAGGGTCAGTTCTGCTTCGCGGACAGCACCTTGCAGCGCCTCGGCGATGACCGCTTGCAAGTTGTCCATCCCCTCGCCGCTGATCGCGGAAATCGCCAAAACATCAGGGTCTCGCTGGGCACGGGCGCGGACGGCATTTGCCCGGTCGTCATCCAGCAAATCCAGCTTGTTCCACACCTCAAAGCTCCGGGTGTCCTTGGGCACACCCAGCGACGTCAGAATTTCCCTGACATTGCGGGCCTGCTCTTCGCTTTCCGCATGCGAGATATCACGCACGTGGCAAATGATATCGGCGGCCAGCACTTCTTCCAGCGTGGCACGAAATGCCGCAACCAGCTCGGTTGGCAGGTCCGATATGAACCCTACCGTGTCGCTCAGGATGATCTCGGGCCCATCGGGAAGCACCAGGCTGCGCATCGTCGGGTCGAGCGTGGCAAAGAGCATGTCTTTCGCCATGACATCCGCGCCGGTCAACCGATTGAAAACCGTGGATTTCCCTGCGTTGGTATAGCCGACCAACGCGACGATCGGATAAGGTACCTTGGCCCGTGCTGCCCGGTGCAAGGCGCGTGTTTTCACGACTTTGTCCAACTGTCGACGCAGGCGCACCAGTTGGTCATCGATGGCACGGCGATCAGATTCGATCTGGGTTTCGCCGGGACCACCGACAAACCCAAGCCCGCCGCGCTGACGTTCAAGGTGGGTCCATGCCCGGACCAATCGGGTCCGTTGATAATTCAGCGCCGCCATTTCAACCTGCAACACACCTTCACGCGTTGCGGCGCGGTCGCTGAAAATCTCGAGGATCAGCCCGGTACGGTCCAGTAGCTTTACGCCCCATTCCTTTTCAAGGTTGCGCTGTTGTACCGGCGTCACCTTGCCGTCGACCAGCACCAGATCAATTTCAGCATCGTCAAATTCGCGCTTCAGCTCTTCTATCTTGCCAGAGCCGAACAGCATGCCTGCGCTTACGGTGCGCAGCGGGACAATCGTCGCCCCGCTGACTTCCAGATGTGGCAAAGCTTCGGCGAGTGCCACGGCCTCTGCCAGGGCAGGTCCGGGATTACGACGGTCATTGTCAGATTTGATCTCGGGATGCAGCACCCATGCCCGCGTCAGTTTCGGGCCATCGGTGTCGTCTATCTGGAATGATGGGCGGCTCAATTAGCGTCTTCACCCTCGTATAGCGAAATCGGCTGACTTGGCATGATTGTCGATATTGCATGCTTGTAGACAAGCTGCGACTGCCCGTCCCGGCGCAACAGAACACAGAAATTGTCAAACCAAGTAATCACACCCTGGAGTTTCACGCCATTGATCAGAAAAATCGTTACCGGAACCTTGGTTTTTCGCACGTGGTTCAGAAATGCATCCTGAAGGTTCTGTCTGTCAGACGCCATAGTTGGTCTCGCTCTTATTCTTGCTGTTATTCTTATTGATGGCCGCAGACCGGCACACCCTTCGCACAACTATGGAGACCCGTGCACGGAGTTTCCACCCCAAAACTATGTTCAACGTGCATCACAAGGGTGATTACGTGTCACCCACGCCACAAATTCGGGGTGAGCAGCGCAATAATCGCCAATGTTTCGAGCCTGCCAAGCACCATTGCACCGCAAAGGATCACTTTGGCCACATCGCTGAGCTCGATCAGGGTGATCGGGGCATCGGCTGCGAATTCAATCAACGGGCCTGTTGTCGCCAAGGTAGCGACCGACATCACCATCGCATCTTCGAAACTTGCCCCAACCAGGGTCAGCAACAGCGTGACCGCAGCGAGAGAGAGCGCGAAGAGCATGAAAAAGATCCATGCGATAAATGCACCGTTGCTTTGCAACCGCCGACCGACGGCACCGGCACCCGAGACCGAATGCGGGTGCACCAGCCGTTCCAATTCGCGCACCCCGTTGCGATACAGCGCAAACACGCGCAACAGCTTCACCCCGCCCGCGGTCGTGGCAACGCCCCCCCCCACAAGAGCCAGTCCCATCAGGATAAGACCGGGGGTTTCCAGCCCCGACCAGCTTTGCGCCTGGCCCCATGACGAACTGACAAAGCCCGTGGTGGTCAAGAAGGAGGTCACGGTGAACATCGCGCCCCATAACGCGCTGCCGCTCTCATTTGCCTCGGTGCCGGCCTCGACATCGAAGGCCCCCAGAAAATGCCTTGTAAACAGGATCAGCGGTACGCCGATGATCAATGCCAATCCCATGCGAAATTCAGGGTCTGTCCACAGACCGCCCTGCGTTGCGGTCACGGTGTCTTTGGAGAACGTCAAACGCGATAGGGAAAACAGCATGAACAGCATCATCACCGCTTCGCTGCCAAAGCCGACGCCGGTGTCATGGGTCCCACCCAGCGGCGAAATCCCCGAGGTAGCCATGACCGACATCGCATGGCTGACCGCAACCAGCGACCGGTCACCGTTGGCGATCAAAAGCAGCCATAGCAACAGGGTCAGGGCCAGATACGTCGGGGCCAACGCATAGGTGGACCTCAGCAGGCGCGTTCGCGGGTTCACCTGCCCCATGCTGCTGCGTTTTGAAATCGTGTTTCCCGGTTCGGCCTGCGATGTGACTTCGAAGCCACCAAGGTGTAAGGGTGCCAGGATCGCCGAGGCCGCGATCCACATCATCAGCCCTCCCATCCATGCAACCTGTGCGCGCCACAGATGAAGGGTGTCGCTTAACCGGCCCGGATCGTCGAACAGTGCCGCACCGGTCGTGGTGATCGAACTGACCATATCGAAATAGGCATTGATGAAACGGGTTGTCGGCAACGCTTCGAGGAATGGAATGGCAAGTATGGCCGGCAGAAACACAAAGCTTGAAAATAGCGATAAGAGCGGGCCCAGGGTGCCGTGGCGCGGCGCGCGGCCTGCGTGGGCAACGGCGATCATCGCAAAGACGATCACCCCCAGCAGGCACGCGTAAAAAAACGACCGTGATGCCAGCAGATCGTCGGTCACGACGGCGAATATCGCGGGAATGATCATTGACGCACTGAACAGCCCGAAAATCAGCAAGAACAAGGGCAGCTGTGCGACGTGCTGGCTAATGGATTGCTTGCCTCTCATGCCATCACGCATAACACCATCATCGACCGGACCGCATTAGAAAAAGTCGATCGAGACCTGCATCAACTGTTCGACCTGCGGCACGTCTTTGGCCAGACAGAAAACAGCGATCACATCGCCTTCTTCGATACGGGTGTCGCCCAACGGGCGAATGACCTTGTCACCCTTTCGGACCATCCCCAGCAGCGCCCCTTCGGGAAAATCAATATCTGATACGCGCTTGCCTGCTATGGGGGACGTTGACAATACTTCGGCTTCGATCACCTCGGCTTCGGCATCGCCGATTGAATACACAGACCGTACCCGGCCATGACGGATATGACGCAATATGGAACTGACGGTCGTGGAACGGGGGTTGATGTAGGCATCGATACCCAAAGGTTCCATCAGCGGGACCAACGTCGGGTCGTTGATCAAAGCGATGACATAGGGACATCCTTCGGACTTGGCACGTACGCAGGCCAGCATGTTGGTCTTGTCGTCATCGGTTATCGCCATCATGGCGTCGGCACGGCTGATACCTGCCTCGGCCAGCAACGCGGCGTCAAGCCCGTCCCCGTTTAGAACGATCGTGCGCTCCAGGGCTTCGGCTGCACGTTCCGCAATGGCACGGTTCTTTTCAATCATCTTGGTACGAACACGCTTTTCGCGGCTCTCGAGGTTCTGGGCCACAGCAAGCCCGACATTGCCGCCCCCTACCAGCACGATCCGTTCCAGCTTGCTGGTCTTTTTGCCAAAAATCTCGAGTGTCCGGGGGATGTCATCGCGATGCGAAAACACATAGCAGGCGTCACCCACAAACAACTGATCGTTGGATTCGGGGGCGAATAAGGTGCCTTCGCGACGGACGCCGACCACCACCGCCCGCAAGGTCGAAAACAGGTCTGTCAGCTGCCGCAGGGGCGTGTTGACGACCGGGCACCCTTCGTCGATCTGGATGCCGATCAGGTGCGCCATTCCGTCCATGAAAGTTTCGGTATCAAAGGCCGCGGGTGCGGAAAGTCGTTGAAGCGCGGCTGCCGCTACTTCCTTTTCCGGGCTGATCACGACGTCGATTGGCATGTGGTCACGCCGGTACAGATCCGAATAGATCGCGGTCAAATAGGACTGGCTGCGCAGACGGGCAATCTTGCGATTGATGCCAAAGACCGAATGGGCAACCTGACAGGTCACCATGTTCACCTCATCGGAATGGGTGGCGGCGATGATCATCTCGGCGTCACGGGCACCGGCGCGATCCAGTACGTCGGGATAGCTGGCGAAACCCGCGACACCTTGGACGTCCAGCGTATCGGTGGCGCGCCGTACCAGCTCTGCGTCACTGTCGACAATCGTGACGTCGTTGCGTTCTCCGGACAGGTGACGGGCAATTTGCCAACCGACCTGCCCTGCGCCGCAAATAATCACTTTCATGTAGGGTTCCTTTGGCGTTGCGCCCTATATCGTCATCTGGCGGAGCCAAGTCCGCCTGAGCAAGGATTTGAATGACAGATGGCTTTGCAAGGGTCAATTCAAATGTCTAACGTCGCCTTACGCTGAAGGATCGGTTTCATGACACATCGACTGAAGACAATGGTTTCATTTATGGCGGTTCTGGCAGGCTGTGCACCGCTGGATACCTATTACAAGCCCGGCGCGACGGTGGCGAACATGCAACGAACGACCACCGAGTGCGCGGTGTCAGCATTGGAGAAGGTCCCGCCATCGACACAGTTGGTACGCGACCCGCCGCAGTTCGTGCCGCCTCACCAACGGTGCAACAGTCAGGGCCAATGCCATGTCACGCCGGGGTACTTTGTGCCCGGTGCGGTTTACGAGATTGACCCTAACGCACAATTGCGCAGACGGGTGGTTGGCCAATGCATGGCAGATGCGGGATTTGACCCTGTTTCGATACCGGCCTGCCCATCCAGTGTCGCCCGAGCGGCCCCTGTAATGTCCACCACCACCCTGCCCGCTCTCAATGCCAAATCCTGCGCGATCCGAAACCGCGACGGCAGTTTTCAGATCGTGACACGGGGCTAATCGATCACGGGTAAGGCGGCGAATCGCGCCGGGCCGATATGTCGGGGCTAGTCCATTGCCTCCGCATCTTCGTCGACATGGGCCACGCGCGTACCGGACTTGGCCGATGTTACAACGCCCAGACTTTTGAGCTTACGGTGCAGTGCCGAACGTTCCATCCCGACGAAATTGGCGGTTCGGCTGATATTGCCACCAAAGCGATTGATCTGGGTCAGCAAATATTCGCGTTCAAACGCTTCGCGCGCTTCGCGAAGCGGCAGAGTCGCCAACGCCCCCGACAGAACCACGCGGCCATCTTCATCGGTGTTTTCATCATCTCCGGGCAACTCGCGCGCCTCGATTGGACCGGATCCGTCGCCAAGGATCAACACCCGTTCGACCAGATTTTTCAGCTGCCGCACGTTGCCGGGCCAGATCATCGTCTGAAGCAACGCAACGGCCTCGTCCGAAAACGTCCGTAGCGGCAAGCCCTGAGTGGCGTTGAATTCGGATATAAAATGCTCAGCCAGAACGGTGATATCTTCGCGACGATCCTCCAAAGACGGAACGGCGATCGGGACGACGTTCAACCGATGATACAGTTCCTGCCTGAATGTTTCCGCCTTGATCGCGGCGTCCAGATCCTTGTTCGTGCTGGAAATGACGCGCAGGTCGACACGCACCTTGTCGTGCCCGCCGACGCGGGTAAATTGTTGGTCTACCAGAACCCGCAAGATTTTTGACTGCGTTCCCAAAGGAAGATCGGCCACCTCGTCGAAAAATATGATGCCCCCGTGTGCCTGTTCAAGCAGCCCCGGTTCCACGCCGCGTTCGGCGCTTTCTCGACCGAACAGGACCTCCTCCATACGGTCGGGGGCAACACTGGCACAATTCACCGTCACGAACGGCCCCGAGGCCCGTGCCGAATTTGCGTGAATATAACGGGCGGCGATTTCCTTGCCCGCCCCGGCAGGACCGCGCAGCATCACCCGCCCGTTGGATTTGGTAACCTTTTCGATCTGCCCCATCAGCGTCTTGAACGCGGGCGAGCGTCCGATCATCTCGGTGCTCACGGCTTCGCGTCGCTTCAGGTTCTGATTTTCGCGTCGCAACCGTGATGTTTCCATCGCGCGACGTATGACAACAAGAAGCTGGTCGATGTTGAAGGGCTTTTCGATGAAGTCGTAAGCACCTTGCTTGATCGCCGCGACCGCTATTTCGATATTGCCGTGCCCCGATATGATGACCACCGGCACGTCGGGGTTGTCGCGTTTTACGGCCTTGAGAATGTCGATGCCATCCATCCGGCTGTCTTTCAGCCAAATATCCAGGATCATCAACGCGGGTGGTTCCGAATTTATGGCGGCGATCGCATCATCCGAATTGCCGGCCAGCCGAGTGGCAAAGCCTTCGTCTTCTAGAATATCGGAAATCAGTTCGCGAATGTCGCGTTCGTCGTCAACGATCAGGATGTCACTCATCTTGGGTCTCCAATTCTGGTGTTTCGATGGGGGCGGCAAGGGGTAGTGTTATTACCGCCATTGCGCCGAAATAGGTTTGGCTTTCAAAGACCGGTGCGTTTTCCAGCGTCAGCGTGCCGCCGTGTTCTTCGATGATCTTCTTCACGATGGGAAGCCCGAGGCCGGTTCCTTCGCTGCGATTGGTCACATAGGGTTCAAAAAGCCGCGCTCGGTCTTCGGGCAACCCGATGCCGTTGTCGGCAATGGTGATCTGAACCGTCGTGCCGACACAACGCAGCGCTACTTTGATCATCGGGGTGATGTCGTCGCGTTCAGATTTTTCTTGCAGGGTTTCAATGGCTTCCCCTGCGTTCTTGATCAAGTTTGTCAGGGCTTGCGACAGCATGGATGCATCGACTTCGGCCATAACCGGGCCTTTCGGCAGGTCTACCGTAATCGCGACGCCGGGCTGGCCGGTCTGCTGCAACAATACGGCATCGCGCATCAACTGTGATATATCCTGAAGCTTGGTTTCGGGTTCCGGCATCCTTGCGAATTTCGAGAATTCGTCGACGATGCGACGCAGGTCGGCGGTTTGACGGATAATGACCCCTGTCATCTGTTCAAGGCTTGCCGCGTCGTCTGGCAGCTTTGGCCCGAATTTGCGTTGGATCCGCTCCGCGCTCAGCTGGATCGGGGTAAGCGGGTTTTTGATTTCATGCGCAATACGGCGTGCAACGTCGCCCCATGCCGCCATTCTCTGAGCGCTGACCAGGTCGGTGACATCGTCAAACGCTACAACATACCCCTCAAGTCGGCCGTCTTCGGTGCGCCGGGTCGAGACATGGACCAGAAGATTTTCCAGCTGGCCTTGGCGTGAAACCTTGACTTCTCCTTGTGCCACCTCGCCGTGGCCTGAAACGATGGTGTTGAACAGTGCGCCGAATTCCGGGATCGCCACCGCAATTGCCAGCGACTGCTGATCTTCTTCCCAGTCAAGCAAACGCATCGCCGACTTGTTCACAAATGCGACGCGACCTTCCGGGTCAAGCCCCACCACACCCGATGTTACTGAACTAAGCACTGAATCGAACAATCTGCGGCGGCGTTCAATGTGCCGGGTGTTATCCAGCAAGGTTTCGCGCTGCCCTTTCAACCGCTTGGTCATCTGATTGAAATAGCGCCCCAGCATCGCGATTTCGTCGTCGCCGTCCTCTTCGCGCACTTGCACCTCAAGATCGCCGGCACCCACCTGCTGCGCCGCGCCGGTCAGGCGGCCAACCGGGCCAGAGAGACGTTCGGCAAACCACAATCCCAACCAGATGGCGGCCAGTATCAAAATCACCGCAAAGGCCACGTAAAGCAGACCGAATTCGAACAGAAGCCTGCCGCGGTCATTTTCAAGCTGTTGATAAAGATGGACGGTTTCCTTGGTATCGTCGAGCAACGCCAGTATTTTTCCGTCCACATCGCGGCTGATATAAAGATACCGATCAACATAGGATTGCATCAACACCAACGCACGGTATTCGTTGTTGGCCCAGTCTTCGATAATGAAGGGCACGCCGTTATTCTGGCGGGCTTGCTCGATCTGTTCGGGGGTCGGCGCTTCGAAATCAAACAGGTACGATCTGTCGCCACGGGCACGGATCTGCGCGGTGCCGTCGATCATGTATGCTTCGCGCAGGCCGCGCTGAATCTGGCGCTGCCCTTCCGCCAGAAGCTGGGTGTCGGGGACAGGGACGCCTTGACCGCGTGCATTGTCTATCGCGCGTGCAAGCGATGCGGCATCTTCTTCAAGATCACCGCGTTGCTCGGCCTCGTAAGCTATGGCCGCCGACAATGAGTTTCCCACCACAGATCTTACCCGGTCGGAAAACCAGCCCTCCAGTCCGACGTTGATGGTCAGCCCGGCAAAGATCGCAACGCTGATGGTCGGGATCAGCGCCATCAATGCGAATACGCCGGTCAGACGTAGGTGCAGGCGCGACCCCGCGGATTTGGCGCGGCGTGCGGAAATCAGGGTGGCCACCTGGTTCAGCACCAAGGCAGCCACCAAAAGTATGTAGACCAGATCCGTCAGCAGAATCAGTCGCAGGCTCGCCGCATGTCCGCCCTGCTCCATCGGACCGAGAACAAGATAGGTGGCGAACGCAAGAACCGGCCCCAGGCCCACAAGACCCAAGGTTGCCAGATTACGCACCCGGCGCAAACGCCGCAGACGATCTAGACGCATAAGATAATAGCTGCGTGACCGGGAAAGCACCCGTTATCCTCACCGATGTCGTGATGCATGAATGCATCAACCGCCTATTTATGTGGTCCTGACCGGGGTTTGATACCCGATGGCCACGGTTATGTGGCTCTTTTACATCATTTTACGACCGCGTGTCACCTCAATATCGAGATCGGTGATTTTTTTTCGCAAGGTATTGCGGTTTATGCCCAGCAAATCGGCACATTTAGCCTGATTTCCTGCCGTTGCGGACAGGGCAATTTCGATCAACGGGGCCTCTATTTCGCGTAGAATACGGGCGTATAGGCCCGGCGGCGGCAACATGGAGCCATGTTGATCGAAATACCGGCGCAAATGGCGCTCGACCGATGCCCCCAGCTTTTCGGTATTCGCGTGCGCACGGAGCGGTTCGGGATCGGGTTGGTTGCCCAGGACCAGTTCAGCTTCGGACTGGCTGATCTCGGCGGCCCTGCTGGTCAATGCAAGCTGCCGCATGGAGTGTTCTAACTGACGCACATTTCCGGGCCACTGATAATTCGCGAAAACCTTGGACGCGCCATCCGAAAGGACACGCGGCATGGTGTTTCCCGTTTCGGCCCGTTCAAGAAAGTGGATCGAAAGCAGGTTGATGTCCTCGATACGGTCGCGCAATGCGGGTACATGCAACGTGGCCCCGGACAAGCGGTAATACAGATCGCGGCGCAGACCCCCTGATTTCATGGCTGCGGCCAGGTCAGTTTGGCTTGTAGCTAGAAAACGGGGCCCGTTGTCGCCGGGGGTGTCCATCATTCTGGCAATACGGGCCTGAATTTCCTGGGGAATGTCGCCGATTTCGTCAATCAGCAACGTGCCGCCCCGAACCCGCGCCAGTACCCGCGCAGGCCCTTCGATATCCTGGAGCTCCGACGCGGTGACTGTCACAAAGGGCAAGCTGCGCCGGTCGGAAAAGTCGTGAATGGCCTTGGCAATCAACGATTTTCCCGTGCCGGATTCGCCCCATATCAACACCGGAAGGTCAGTGTTCATCACCCGTGCAACGACTCGGTACAGTGCTTGCATAACCGGGGTGCGCCCTACCAACGGCAGATCATCGCGTTCGGCGTCGATCTCGGTGGTTTGAACGGGTCGGCGCGCCGTGCCGCTGCGTTCAAGCGCCCGCGCCGTGCGTTTCATGAGATCGGGTAGATCGAACGGTTTGGGCAGGTAATCATAGGCTTCGGCTTCGGCGGCCTTGATCGCGGTCATGATGGTATTCTGCGCCGAAATCACGATGACCGGCAAACCGGGCCTGTCCTGAGCAATCTTCGGTAACATCTCAAGCCCGTTGCCATCGGGCATCACCACATCCGAGATCACGACGTCGCCCTTGCCTTCGCTCACCCATCTCATCAAGGTCGTCAGGCTTGATGTCGCATGAACCTTGCACCCGGCCCGCGTCAATGCCTGAGTCAGAACGGTGCGGATCGTGCGATCGTCATCAGCAACCAGTACTGTACCATCCATAATTTAAGTCTCCTGTCCGAGTGCGAGAATATCGGCGTTGGTCTTGTCGGCCCGCGGCAACGACATGCGAAAGACGGTACGACCGGGGACCGAGTTCACCGAAATCCAGCCCCCGTGGTCCGATATGATCTTGCTTACCAGGGCCAGACCCAGCCCGGTGCCGTTGTCGCGGCCCGATACAAAGGGGTCAAATACATCCGCGCGGATCGCATCGGGAAGCCCAGGCCCGTCGTCGATGACTTCGATCTGAAGCGGCAGCGACTGGCCGGTCCCGTCAGACCGGCGCATGCGGAATGAATGTTCGTAATAGCTGTGCAGGCGGATCGTACCGCCCTGATCTCCTGCTGCTTCAGCGGCATTTTTGAGCAAATTCAACACCACCTGCAATAGTTGGTCTTTGTCCCCCAAGGCCGGCGGCAGCGACGGATCGTAGTCTTCGATGATTTTCATCCGCGCGCCAAAACCCAAAAGAGCGGACCTGCGGGCACGGTCCAGAACGTCATGCAGGTTCAGCGCCCGGCGTTCCGGTGGCATCAGGTTGCCGAACTGCTCTACCTGTTCAAGAAGTTTTACGATGCGACGCGATTCCGCGACAATCAGATCGGTCAGCTCCAGGTCTTCGGCGTTCAGGTTCATGCTGAGCAGTTGCGCGGCGCCGGTGATGCCGGCCAACGGGTTCTTGATTTCGTGCGCCAGCATCTCAGCCATGCCAATCGCCGATTTCGCGGCGGATTTGACCGTATGGTTTTGCGTCATCCGCCCGGCCAGTTCGCGCGGGGTGATCATCAGGATCATCTTTCCCGAGCCATCGGAAAGCGGTGCAAGGTGCAGCGCACAGGGCACGGGTGCGCGTTGCCCACTTCCCACATCGGCATCATTCACGAACAACGGCGTACCGGTTTCTCGGGCGCGGGCAAAGGCGTCTTCCAGGGGCGCGTCAACGGCGATGATATCCCAGACCGGTGTGCCCCGTGCCGATTTGGCCGAAGCGTTCAAAAACCCCTCTGCTTCGGGATTGAGATCATTGATCGTTTCGTCGCTGCCGATCAAGACGGTGGGTACCGGCAATGAGGTAAAGAATACGTCAGCATCCATTATGCTGCCTCGGCCTGGTTGTCGGCAGTCATGGCAACAGCAATCAGGCGCTGAACGATCGCGGTGTCTTTGGCGGTAAGCACTGTTCGACGCAAATCGGCCGGGGTACCGCATACGTCCATGTACCAGCCAAGATGTTTGCGGGCGACACGCAGGCCCATCACCTTGCCGTAGAAACTGACAATGGCTTCGTAGTGGTCACCCACCATCTGGGCAAACTGTGCACCTGTCGGGATATCGGGTGCAGGTGTGCCGTAAATTTCGTGGGCAACCCGGGCCAACATCCACGGTCGGCCCTGCGCACCCCGCCCGATCATGACACCATCGGCCCCGGAAGCTTTCAGCGCAGCCCGAGCGGAGGCTGTACCCACGATGTCGCCGTTGGCGATAACGGGAATGGTAACAGCATTCTTGACCGCGGCGATGGCCTCCCAATTGGCGGTACCTTTATAGAACTGGCATCGCGTGCGCCCGTGGATCGTTATCATGGTGATTCCGGCGGCTTCGGCAGCCGTGGCGATCTGGGGGGCATTCAGCATGGCGTCATCCCACCCCAGCCGGGTTTTCAAGGTGACGGGCACGTTAACGGCGTTGACCACTGCCTCGATCAGACGAAGCGCATGATCGGGCGTCTTCATCAGCGCTGAACCGGAATAGCCTTGGGTCACCTTCTTGGCAGGGCATCCCATGTTGATGTCGATGACGCGTGCGCCCTGCGCTTCGACCATGCGGGCCGCTTCGGCCATCGGTGCCGCCTCGCGACCCGCCAACTGCACGGCTGTCCCTTCGATGCCAAGACCCAGCTCCGCCTTTTCCATCGCTCCTGGACGGGCGTTGATCATATCGACGCTTGCCACCATTTCAGAGACGACCAACCCCGCACCAAAGGACGCCACGAGGTTGCGGAACGGCAAATCAGTGATTCCAGCCATAGGTGCCAGCAAAACAGGCGGCTCGAGGGAAAATGGAAGATCAGACAGACCCAAACGCTTAATCCTTGTGCAGTTGCCTTTGGTGTACCCGGCTGCCACGCTGAACTCAATGAAACAGGCACCGAAAGGAGCGGATAAAGCGCGGCGGCGCCTAATTTTTAATCATCGACCGCAGAGATTGCACCCGGTGCCTGGGTTGAATAGACCTGAAGCCAGAATTCAAGGGACCGCCGCATGTTATCTCAGCCTAAAATCGCCGCATTGATCGTCGCCGCAGGACGTGGCACGCGGGCGGGCGGATCCACACCCAAACAATGGCAACCGTTGTGCGGCAAGCGGGTGATCGACCATACGATTGCTGCGTTTCAGGATCACCCCTCTGTCGACAGGCTTATCGTCGTTTTGAACGAAGCCGATATGGCGCACGCACAAGAGCTGACCGACAAGGGATGCATCATAGCCACCGGCGGTGTCGATCGTGCGGCGTCGGTTCGCAACGGTCTTGCGGCGCTCGGGGATGCGGACCAGGTGCTGATCCACGACGCTGCGCGGCCCTGCGTGTCAGCCGAGGTAATTGACCACGTGATCGCCGCGCTGCAATCCGGCCCGGCGGCGGCCCCGGGAATTGCGGTCACCGATGCGCTGTGGGTGGCCGAAAATGGGACCGTCGCAGGAATTCAGGACCGCACGGCGCTGTATGCCGCTCAGACCCCTCAGGGGTTCGATGTCGCGGCAATTCGCGCTGCCCACGCGCGTTACGATGGCGTCGCCGCCGATGATGTCGAAGTGGCACGCGCGGCAGGAATGGCCGTTGCCATCACCCCCGGCAGCATTGATAACCTCAAGATCACTTTGCCCGGCGACCTGACCCGCGCCCAACGTATATTGGAACAGACAATGGATATCCGTACCGGCAACGGTTTTGACGTACACGCCTTTGGCCCCGGTGATCATGTGACGCTGTGCGGGGTGGCGATACCGCATTCGCACGGGCTGGTCGGGCATTCGGATGCAGACGTAGGCATGCACACCGTAACCGACGCGATTTACGGAGCGCTTGCCATGGGCGACATCGGCCAGCACTTCCCGCCCTCTGACCCGCAGTGGAAAGGGGCTCAAAGCCACATTTTTCTCAGCCACGCCGTGGGTCTTGCCCGTGCCCAGGGGTTCGAGCTTACACACGTGGATTGCACATTGATCTGCGAGTACCCGAAGGTGGGGCCTCATGCCGCAGAGATGCGGAAGGTAATGGCGTCTATCCTGGCGATCGACCTGGCGCGCGTATCGGTCAAGGCTACCACTTCCGAAAGGCTGGGCTTTACCGGCCGGGGTGAGGGCATTGCCTGCATGGCCACAGCAACATTGGTGAAATCATGAATATCTCGAAACTTGTCGCAACCGTTCTGGGCATTGGCTACATTCGTCCAGGTCCGGGTACCTGGGGTTCATTGGTTGCCCTGCCATGGGGATGGTTGCTGCATGTGATTGGCGGTCTGCCGCTGCTGATTGCGGGCATCGCCGTCGCCTTTGGCGCGGGGTGGTGGGCGACGGCGCGCATGACGGCCGGGCACAGTGACCACGACCCCTCCGAGATCGTCATTGACGAAGTCGTCGGTCAGTGGATCGCGCTGTTACCGTTGAGCTATGCGTCGTGGACGATGGACATGAACATCCTGGTCATGTGGCCGGGCTGGGTGTCGGCATTTCTGCTGTTTCGCCTGTTCGACATCTGGAAACCTCTGCTTGTCGGCTGGGCCGATCGTCGCGGAGACCCGTTGGGGGTGATGTTGGATGACGTGATCGCCGGTGTGTTCGCGCTGGTGGGGGTAATTTTGCTGGCGGTGATATATCATGTCTATCTTTTTGCCTGATGTGCCAGCCCTGCTTGATCGGGCCAGGTCGCGTGGCGTGATGATCGCCTGCGCGGAAAGTTGCACGGGCGGTATGGTGGCCGCAGCATTGACCGACCTCCCCGGTTCCTCGACCATGTTCGACCGCGGTTTCGTGACCTATACGAATGCGGCAAAAATCGACATGCTGGGGGTATCGGCGTCAACGTTGGCCGCATGTGGCGCTGTGTCCGAACCGGTAGCCCGGGAAATGGCGCTAGGCGCATTGTCACGGTCGCAAGCGCAAGTTGCGGTTTCGGTCACCGGTATCGCAGGCCCCGGCGGATCCGAGCACAAACCCGAAGGCCGGGTGTGCTTTGCCATTGCTCAAGGGTCCGAGGCGATCTCGGACACCCAGGAGTTCGGCGCACTGGGGCGCGACAAGGTGCGCAAAGCGGCACGCGATCACGCCATTACCCTGCTGTTACGCGCAATTTCTTAATGCTTATAAATCCGGCATAGCCCGCGCGAAGCTGCCCAATAATGAGGCACATTCAAAAACGCCTTATAAATAGCCTCACCTGCCTGCATTTTAGCTTTTCCATATGCATTGATTAGGGCTCTACCCGTGTGAACATTTTTCTACCGGAGGAACCAACGATGAATGCTGCCGATACCGCCTGGATCATGACCGCCACAGCGCTGGTCCTGTTTATGACGTTACCCGGCCTGGCGCTGTTCTATGGCGGCCTGGTGCGAAGTCGGAACGTTCTGAGCGTCTTCATGCACTGTTACGCGATCGCTTGCCTGATGAGCGTGCTTTGGTTCCTGGTGGGGTATTCCATCGCCTTTGGGCCTGGCACATCGGGCGTGTGGGGCGGGTTGGACAAGGTCGGGTTGAACGGGGTGAGCATTGACAGTCTTGCCGGTACCCTGCCCGAGATCCTCTTTTTTGCATTCCAGATGACATTCGCGATCATCACGCCGGCCCTGATCGTCGGGGCCTATGTGGAACGCGTCGGTTTCGGTTTCGTGCTGCTGTTTTCGGGGCTGTGGATGCTGTTGTGCTACGCCCCGGTCGTCCATTGGATCTGGGGCGGCGGTTTTCTGTCGGACGGCGGAATTTTTGGCGAAATCGGTGTGCGTGATTTCGCAGGGGGAATCGTGGTTCACGAAACCGCGGGGCTGGCGGCCTTGATCATCGCCGTGTTCCTTGGACCACGCCTTAACCAAACCACGCCGCCGCACAATCCGGGCTATGTGATGATCGGTGCGGCCATGCTGTGGGTCGGCTGGTTCGGCTTTAATGGCGGATCTCAACTTGCCGCGGACGGGGGGGCCGCGATGGCGATAACCGTGACGCATATTTCCGCGGCCACTGCGTCGTTGACCTGGGCATTGTGGGAACGGGTGAAATTCGGCAAATCCTCGATGGTTGGGCTTGTGACCGGAACCATTGCCGGGCTGGCGTCGATCACCCCTGCATCGGGTTTTGTAGGGCCTTGGGCGGCATTGCTGATCGGCGCGGTGGCTGGTGTGCTTTGCCAGGAAGCAGTGATGTTGATCCGGAACAAAGCCAAGATCGACGATACCCTTGATGTGTTCGCCGTACACGGCGTGGGCGGTATCTTTGGCACGATCATGATCGCAGCGGTCGGGGCCGGTACCTGGACGGCCCAGCTTGGTTCGCTTGCAATCGTTGGGGTCTACACGACCGTGGTCACCGTTGCGATCGTCATGGTCTGCAAGGCATTCACATCCTTGCGCGTGTCCCGAGAAATCGAAGTCGGCGGACTTGATCTGGCGGTCCACGGCGAACGCGCCTATG
>TARA_R110000787_G_scaffold10415_9_pt1 | contig 20948 bp, 18 predicted proteins | sample TARA_R110000787 | Tara Oceans TARA_R110000787 (sample SAMEA4397920) | marine metagenome | biome: Polar Biome; feature: [DCM] deep chlorophyll maximum layer (ENVO:01000326); material: water (ENVO:00002006), including particulate matter (ENVO:01000060) such as... | depth 35 m | reverse complement strand
CTGCATGGCATTGCAGGTCAAAACCAGATCGCCGAGCCCGCCGAGGCCAATCATAGTTTCTATTTCCGCACCCTTGGCTTCGCCCAGGCGGATCAATTCCGCTAACCCTCGGGTGATCAGCGCGGCCCGCGCATTGTCACCGAACTTGCGGCCTTCAATGATTCCGCACGCGATGGCCAAAACGTTTTTCACCGCGCCGCCGATCTCGGCCCCGACAACGTCGTTTGAGAGATAAATTCGGAACATCGGGCTCGCCAGGTTTTCCATCAAATGCGCGCCTAAACCTTCGTCGGCGCACGCCAGCGTCAAGGCGGCGGGCTGGCCTCGCGCCACTTCGGCGGCGAACGACGGGCCGGCCAGAGCGGCCAGCGGATGGTTCGGCATCGCTTCTTCGACGACCTCGTTCATGAGTTTAAGCGATTTTTGCTCAATCCCTTTCGACGCCAAAATCACCGGCATCTCATCCGGCATCAATTCATTTAAGGATTCCGCGACGCTGCGCATAAACTGTGACGGTACCACCAGCAGCACGGCGTCTGCACCGTACACGGCGGCTTCCAGATTGGGCGTCGCAAAGATGCCGTCCGGCAATTTGATCCCAGGTAAAAACACCGTGTTCTCGCCGGTCGTGTTGATAGCTTCGACGACCTCGCTCTCGCGGGCATAAAGTTTAACATCGTGCCCGGCGCGTCTGGCCGTGGCGGCGAGCGCCGTACCCCAGGCACCGGCGCCGATCACTGTTACATGTCTCATGGGTTTATATGTAAGTGATCATCTGGTAGCTGTCACCCCACCGTTATAGCTGCGTCATCCTGAACTTGATTCAGGGTGACGCAGGTGGGTGAGGGTGACGCGGATCGGAGGTGATGGTGGCGGGTCTCGTTTACGCCTTCACCCCGGCGAAGGCTGCGGGGGCAGCGTCGGGGTCCAGCGGCCAGCGGGGGCGGGCTTTGAAGTCTAGGGGGTCGGTGAGGCCGAGGCGAAAGCGCTCCAACCCGGCCCAAGCGATCATCGCGACGTCAACTGGTCATCGGCTATGCTTGGCGTAGTGATACAGATGAGAATAATCAGCGCGAATGTTCTCTGCATTGTTGATCCAGGCCCCGTAGATGGGCTTTGACGATAGCCAACCAACGGGGCCTGAACGCATATTATTTTACGTGCCCCAATGTCATGGCTTCGACAAGAACTTTAACGCTGGCGGCGTGTTCGCCTGCTTTATGAAGCGCTTCGCCTTCGTCGCGCATCTTTTTGACTTCTTCGGCATGCTTGGCGGTGCCGGACGCTAAGGCCGCATCGATTGCTTTAACCTTGCCTGGGCAGCTACCAGCAAATGCAGGCGCCGAGATGACCAACATAGCGAGTGATAGAGTGATAATTTTCAACATGGTAAACCTCTGGGTAAGTGTTGATGTTATATATTAGAGTATACGCTTTATTCTACTGACTTGAACTTTAGAAAATGATGCAGCAGCCCTGGCGTGCATAAAAAGTCTCTTGCTTTTGTAAAATCAGATCAAAACAACACACACATCTGTTGGATTGCTGCGCGTGGTCCGATTGGGTTGAAGGTGCGTAGACTTTAAGGCGACAAACAATGCTGATGGCACCGTACGCACCAAGCTATTTTGCGGTAGGCGGTACGGCACTCGTTTTGCTATCGGCATTGATCACAACGCACGGTCCATCAGCATTGTTTCTCCTTGCGGGGGCTGACGATGGCTAGGCGTGTTTACGCCTTCACCCCGGCGAAGGCTGCGGGAGCAGCGTCCGGGTCGAGCGGCCAGCGGGGGCGGGCTTTGAAGTCTAGGGGGTCGGTGAGGCCGAGGCGAAAGCGCTCCAACCCGGCCCAAGCGATCATCGCGCCGTTGTCGGTGCATAAGGCGGGCGATGGCACGATACAGCTCAGCCCATGGTTTTCGGCGAGCTTGCGCAGCGCGCTGCCGATGGCAGTGTTGGCGGCGACACCACCGGCGACCACCAGGTGCGCCAGTGCCGGGTGCGCATCTTGCGCGGTGCGGATCGCATTTTTGGTGCGTCCGACCAAACTGTCGGCGACGGCGGCCTGGAACGAGGCCGCGATATCGGCGATGTCTTTGTCATCCGGTATATGACCTAAGGTCTCGACGCAGCGACGTACGCTGGTCTTCAGGCCTGAGAACGAGAAATCACAGCCGGGTTTGCCGGTCATCGGGCGCGGCAGCGCGAATCGTTTCGAATCCCCATCAAGCGCCGCGCGCTCAATCTTTGGGCCGCCTGGATAGCCCAGCCCCAACAGTTTGGCGGTTTTATCAAACGCTTCCCCGGCGGCATCGTCGATGGTGGTGCCGAGGCGTGTGTAGCGTCCGACGCCCTCGCAAATCAGGAGTTGGCAGTGCCCGCCTGAGACCAGCAGCAACAGATACGGAAACGGAATGTCGTCGGTGAGCCGGGCGGTGAGCGCGTGGCCTTCGAGATGATTGACGGCGACGAACGGTTTGTTCGCAGCGATCGCAATCGCCTTGGCCGACATCGCGCCGACCAACACGCCGCCGATCAAGCCCGGCCCGGCGGTCGCCGCGATGGCGTTCAAATCAGCAAAGCCGACACCGGCGTCCTGCATCGCGCGTGCGATAATTGCGTCTGCGTTGGCTAGGTGCGCGCGGGCAGCCACTTCGGGGACGATGCCGCCGAACGGGCGGTGGTCTTCAATCTGTGACAGCACGACGTTGGACAGGATCCGCCGCTGGTCGTCGACCACGGCGGCAGCGGTCTCGTCGCAGCTCGTCTCAATCCCCAAAATCATCATCGGAAAGCCCTTTCGCTTCGCGGGGCGGGACTTTACTCTCGCTTTGCACGAACGCCAAGTTATCAAAGCCAGGGGGAGGCAAAGCTTAAACATCATGACGACATCGCGCGAAAACCCCGATCAGCTGATTATCGGGACCCGTTCTAGTCCACTCGCCATGGTCCAGACAGAGATCGTGGCCGCGTTGCTCAAGCAAACCCACGCCAATCTGGCCGAAAACGGCTTGCTGATCGATGCCGTGAAGACGACCGGCGACATTATCCTCGACCGACCGCTGTCGGAAATCGGCGGTAAGGGGCTGTTCACCAAAGAACTGGACCGCGCGTTGATGGACCGACGCATCGATCTTGCCGTGCACTCGATGAAGGACCTTGAGACTTGGCTGCCGGAAGGTATGGCGATTGGGTGTATCCTGCCCCGTGCCGACCCGCGCGATGCCTTCATCGGCGCCACGGTCGCGCGTATGGATGACCTGCCTCAAGGGGCCCGGGTCGGTACCGCATCGTTGCGCCGCCGTGCGCAGTTGTTGGCGCGACGCCCGGACTTGGATGTCGATGTGATCCGCGGCAACGTGCAAACCCGTCTTGCCAAGCTTAAAGCCGGGGAGTTCGATGCGACGTTTTTGGCGTTGGCCGGTTTGGACCGCTTGGGCTGCCCCGAAGTCGCTACCGAAGTGATTGAAACCGATGTTCTGCTGCCGGCCTGCGCGCAAGGTGCCGTCGGCGTTACCTGCCGCGTCGATGATGCGGCAACGCTGGCATTGCTGGCCCCCCTGGATCACGCCCCGACCCGTATTGCGGTGATGTGTGAGCGTGCGATGCTGGATGCGCTCGACGGGTCGTGCCGCACACCGATTGCCGGCTTGGCCGAGATTGATGGTGAGATCATTCATTTGCGGGGCCTCGTGGCCCGACCAGACGGCTCGGAGATTATCTCCGGTGCGCGAGAAGGTCATATTTCTGAGGCAGAAGCGCTTGGTCGCGCGCTCGGCGAAGATTTAAAAGGCCAGACCGGACCTGGGTTTTTTGACGGCGGACATTGATGCCGCGATTACTGCTCACCCGATCTGAAGAAGACTCTGCCGGCTTAGCAGCGTCGCTCTCAGATATGGGCGTAACCTCCTTGATTGCGCCGCTGTTACGGGTTGAGAACGTGCCGGGGCCCGCGTTGAACCTGGACAACACGCAGGGCATTTTGCTGACCAGCGCCAATGGCGCCCGTGCGATGGCTATGCGGACAGCGCGCCGTGATGTGCCGGTCTATGCGGTCGGTGATGCGACAGCACGGACGGCATCGGATTTGGGCTTCACGGATATTTCGAGCGCGCGTGGCGATGTCGATGATTTGGCCGTGTTGGTGCGCGAGCGCTGCAATCCGGATTACGGCGAGCTGTTCCATGCCGCGGGATCGGTCATCGCCGGCGATTTAGCCGCCATGCTTGCCCCTTTCGGCTTCGAGATTCGCCGCGAAATGCTGTACGAGGCAAAAACCCCGGATGCATTGCCCGCTGCGGCTGCGCGCGCGCTCGAAGACGGCATTCTTGATGGCATCGTGTTGTATTCGCCGCGCACGGCGCGCACTTTTGATGTGTTGGTGGAGAAGGCTGGCTTGACGGATGCGCTTGCCGGGTTACGCTTGTTCGCATTGAGCAAGAATGTCGATGCGGCCACCACGAGCCGATGGGCGGAGCGCATCGTTGCCGGGCATCCGGATCAGGAATCCTTGCTGCATGCGGTGCGGGCTTGTTACTACTGAGGTGTTACCACTGCTGATGCGTAACTGCCTGATGGTGTGTTGTTCAGGTGCTCGCAGAGACCGATACGAAATTCGCGCGCTTTGATATAGAGGGAAGACGCATGGCCGAACCTTCGGACCCGAAAAAGCCGTCAGACAGCGATAAAAAGGTTGCTGATAAGGCTTCGGACAAAACAGCTGGCAAAAAGCCAGAGACTTCTGGGGCTTCTGCGACTGTGGCAACTGCGCCCAAAACGACGCAGAGCAAACAGGCGGACGCCAAAGCTGCCGATAAGACCATGGAAAATAAAGCCACGGATAAAACGAGCGCGGCCTCTAGCATCGGGAAATCCAGTTCCGTGCCGGGTGCAGGCGCATCGAAGCCCGGTACATCTTCCGCCTCAAAGACGACCTCTAGCGGCGGGCGTTCGCTGGTCACGATCATTGGCGTCATTGCTTTGGTGGGTGCAGGCGCTTATGCGACCCGTGATGTTTGGCTGCCGTCGGTCGAGCCGTATCTGGCAAAAATTCCAGGGTATAAGTCTGCCGCCTCTGCGCTTGGCCCCGCCACTGCCGAGGCGCCAGCTTCACAAGGTCCTGTCGCCGAATTGTCGGCGCGCCTTGGCGCGCTTGAGAGCAAAGTCGCTGCCAGCGGATCAACGAGTGCTGATGCAACAAAAGTGCAGGCCGAACTGAGCGCGGCGTTGGCGCGGATTGATGATCTTGAACGCCGCCTCGCTGAAGTCCGCGAGATGGCTACCGCCGTGACCTCGTCAAGTGGCGCCAGCGTTGATCTCAGCCCGATGATGAAGCGGATTGATGCCCTGGAAGCCACCGACCGTGCGGCGCAGGAAGACCTATCCAACTTGGTTGGCAAGATCGACAGTGTCGCCAAAGCGGGCAGTGGCGGCGCTAAAGCCAGCGGTTTGGTGCTGGCCATCGCACAGCTTCGCGATACGGCGCTTTCGGGCCGCCCGTTCGCAAGCCAGTTGGATGCGATCAGCGTCCTTGCCGCGGAACAGCCGGAAGTCCGCGCGGCGACCATCGGTCTTGGGGATCGTGCCGATGCAGGCTTGCCGACAATGGATTCGTTAAAAAGTCGGTTCTCCGATATCGCTGGGGACATCGTGACGTTGGCCCGGTCCGGCGACGGTGATTGGGTTGAACAGGCAGCGGGCCGGTTGTCGCAGCTCATCGCGCTTCGGCGTACAGACGGTCAGTCCGGTGATCCTGTTGAAGATGCGGTTGCCGGCATTGAGAGCAGCATGGCTGCGGGCGATATCGCAGCCGCCGTAACAACGGCGAGTGCGCTGTCGGATAACCTTAACGGCGAAGCGCAGAAAATTCTTGAAAATTGGCTTATTGATGCAAAAGCGCGGGCATCGGCTGTGCGCGCTTTGGATGCGTTGAACGCGACGGCACTTGCCGGTCTCGGCGGCTGAGGAAGAAGGAAACGAATACCCATGTGGCGTTGGCTCTTCTTTCTAATTGTGCTTTGCGTCGCCGTCATCGGCGTCGTTTGGATGGTGCAAAATCCTGGTGACGTGACGTTGCAATGGCGTAATTGGCGACTGGATACGTCCGTCGGTGTGCTCGCCTTCGCGATGTTTTTGTTGGCGGCGGTTGCGGCGATGTTTTATCGATTTTGGCGTTTTTTGCGGCGCGCACCGGCAAACATCGGTGCCGCCATGCAGACTCGTCGGCAGAACAAGGGATATCAGGCGCTCAGTGGCGGCATGGTTGCGTTGGCGGCGGGTGATGCCAGCGAAGCGCGCCGGAGTGCCCGCCGTGCCGAGTCACTATTGTCTGACAAGATGCCGTTGACGCGTCTGTTGTCGGCGCAGTCTGCGCAATTGGATGGTGACGAAACGGCGGCCGAAAAATTCTTCATCGAAATGCTCGAGGACCCCGAGACAAAGTTTTTGGGTGTTCGGGGTCTGTTGACGCAAGCGGTTAAAAACGGTGACCGAAAACGTGCCCTAAAGCTGGCACAAGATGCGTATCGCCTGCGCCCCAAAAGCGAATGGGTATCGACGACGTTGTTCGAGCTGCAAACCGGCAGCGGCATGTGGTCCGAAGCAGCCCGCATCACCGATGATATGGCGCGCCACCGGTTGATTGAAAAACCCGAAGCTGCACGCAGGCGGGCGGTGATCGCATATCAGATGGCGCGTGATGATGATGCAAACGGCAAACGGCCTGAAGCGCTCAATCATTTGCGCAAGGCCGTCGATTTGGCGGGTGATTTGATCCCTGCCGTGGTTGCACTGATGCGCCGCAATGTGGCGGATGGCCGGCATCGTAAGGCGGCGGCGCTTGGCGAAAAAACCTGGGCGCTGTTTCCGCATCCGGACCTGGTTGAGCCTTATTGGGAAGCTAAAAAGGCCATTGATGGCTTGGCCCGCATGAAGGTGAGCGAACGTTTGGCCGCGACCAACAAAGACCACAGTGAAAGTCACATCACCCTGGCGCGCGCCGCACTTGGCGCCAAGCTCTGGGGCGAAGCCCGCAAGCATCTGCATGACGCAGGTGCCGGCGAAGGGCTTGAGCCGCCGGCACGTATTTGCCGGATGATGGCGGACTTGGAAGAACAGGAAAACGGCGACCTCACCAAGGCACGCGAATGGCTGGTCCGTGCTGCGGGCGCACCCGCGGATCCGAAATGGGTCTGCAGCGAATGCGGCAACGCGGTGGTGATCTGGACAGCGCAATGCGGCAACTGTGGTGCTTTCGACGGCTATGCCTGGGGCACGCCGCCGCACAAGTCAGCGATGCCCGCCATGATCGGTGGTGCTGAAGATGATGCAAAGACGCCGACCGTCGCGCTTGCTGGGCCGGACGTGGGTCATGCGTCATCTGCGCTGACCGAGCGTTCGTGACTCCAACGGCGATGTCCGTCGGGTCTTCACCGATCCGGACCTATCGCGCATTTCGTGCCAATGAGGGCTTAGGGCAAAAGCTCCGGGGTTTGGCCCGCGCGACCGCGATTGCCGCCTTGGCGCCGGCGAGATCCTCGACCCGCACAACCGGATGGGTGCGATTTCCTTATTACCATCACGTGTTCGATGACGAGCGTGCGGGCTTTGCCCGGCAGCTGAAATATTTCAAAAACATCGGCGAGATCATCGGCATCGACGATGCGGTCGCGATGATCGATGGCGAGACCCCGGTAGACGGTCGTTACTTCTGCCTTACGTTCGATGACGGGTTTAAGAATTGGATTGAGAATGCTTTGCCGATTTTGATAGAGCATCAAGCGGTGGCTGCATTTTTCGTCGCTGCCGGCTATATCGGCACAGATCCTGAACGTGATCGTGAACGGTTGCTGAGCTTCTATGAGGACCGTGCGCGCTTGATGGCATTCTTAAGCTGGGAGGATTGCCGTCAGATGGCGGCAGCCGGCATGACCATCGGCTCGCACAGTGTCGGCCATGTGTATTTGTCGAAAATCGATGCCGAGTCAGCACGTCAAGAAATGCAGCGCTCGAAACAGATGATTGAGACTGAGCTTGGTCAGGCCTGCGAACACTTCTGTTGCCCGTTCGGCATTCCGGGCGTGGACTTTACGGTGGATACGCACCCGGATATGGCAAAGGCTTTGGGATATCGTTCGTTTTTGACGACGCGGCGGGGGCCGAACCGGGCCGGCGGCTCGGCGTTTGCGATTTGCCGAGACCATATGCTGGCAAACGCGCCGATTCACGAAGTCCGATATTTTCTCGGCGACCCGATCTGGGGATGACCTGATGGCATATATCCGTCCCGTGCGCGTCGACGAGGTTGAGGCGGTCAACGATTTCCTAAGCAAGAACGGCTTGATTATGCCGGCGCCCGGCGCCGCAGCGGCGCGGTTTTGGGAGGGCCGATGGGTGCGCAATCCAACCCTAAGTCAGCACGACCCGTCTGTCGTACATGGCTGGGTTTTGGAAGATGCGGGCCGGATGGTCGGCTTTTTCGGCAATTTACCCATGGCAGGGGTGTTTGGGGCCGAGCCGGTGCGGATCGCTTGCGCGAGTGCCTGGGCGGTCGAGCCGGCATATCGGGACTGGGTCGAAAAGTTGTGTGACTGCTATTTCCATCAGCCGAACATCGATCTGTTGCTGGTCACGTCTGCGATTAAGCCGACGGCGCGGCGGTTCGCGCAATTCGACGGCTGCGCTGTCCCGCAACCGGATCTCGGCGAAATCTTATATTGGGTCGTGGAAGCCCAGGGCTTTCTGCGTGCCGCTTTCCGAAAAAAAGGGCGTGGTGGCGGGATGGCTTGGCTGCTGGGTCTTTTGGGCTCGGTGCCGTTGGATTTCTCGGTGCGTTTAAAGGGTCGGCGGCCCTACGGATCACTCGATAACCTCTCGCTTGTATCGCTCAGCGGCATTGATGCGGCGTTTGATGATTTATGGGCGCGTCGGCGCGTGCAATTGCCGACGACGTTGCTGGCAAATCGGGATGCAGCGACGCTGCGCTGGCATTTTGGCCTCGGCGGTACCCATGATCAGACCCGAGTGCTCAGGTACGACGAAGACGGTGTGCTGAAAGGCTATGTAGTATTGGTACGCGAAGATGCGCCGGATATTGGGCTGAAGCGGCTCAAGGTCGCCGATATGTTTGTCGATAGCGACGACGCGCACGTGGCGCAGGCGTTATTTGCCGGCGCGTACGATTTTGCGACCTTGAAAAAATGCCATGTTTTAGAAGTGGTCGGCTTAGCTGTGCCGCTTCGCGCACAAGCCTTGAAATCAAAACCGATGACTCGCGCGATGGCGACGTTTCCGTTCTATTATAAAGTGCCGCCCGGTGCTGCTATAGAGTCGCTCGGCACCGAATTAATGCAGCCTGATGCCTGGTATATGACGGCGTATGACGGTGATACGGTGCTGCTATAAGCGCGTCCTGCATCTCAGTTCTTGACAGAGACAATCGGGCGTGTAGGTTTCGCGCCGAGTAGCCGCTTTAGCTCAGTTGGTAGAGCACATCATTCGTAATGATGGGGTCGTCAGTTCAAATCTGACAAGCGGCACCATTTCCCCTTTAATTTTGTAGCTGTTGATGTTGTGGCGGGTTTCGATTGAAATGCCGCCATGGATATTCAATGCCTTACCGATCAGCGCGCGGTGTTGGGTGAAAGCCCGCTGTGGGCGCCCGACGAAGGCGCCGTCTATTGGATCGATATTCGCGGCCACAAACTGCTTCGCACGACGCTCAGCGGGCCAGCGACGCAAACATGGAATTTGCCGAGCCCGCCCGGGATGATCGCGCACCGGCGCCAAGGCGGCTTGGTCATCGCGCTGCAAGACGGGCTCTATGCCTTTGAGGCGGATACGGGCGATCTGCGGCACCTGATGTCGCTTGAGGCCGATATGCCGGACAACCGAGCTAATGATGGCAAACCGGATGTTGCCGGTCGTTTGTGGCTCGGCACCATGAACGCGGATGACGAAACGATCCCGAGCGGAAAATTTTATCGTATCACGCCGTCATTAGACGTTACGGCAGTGGCACATGGTATACGTATTCCAAATGGCCTTGCCTGGAGCCCCGACAACAAAACCATGTACCGCACGGATACCGCTGCTAACGTGGTACATGCGTATGATTTCGATGCGGTGACCGGCGAGATCAGCGGCAAGCGTGATTTTTTTCATTTTGATGGCGCCCGTACCGGCGGTGTCGACGGCGCCGCTGTTGATAGCGCAGGCGGCTATTGGACGACCTTATATGGTGGTGGCAAGGTGATCCGAGTCACGCCGGATGGCCACCTGGATATAGAAATCACGTTGCCGGTTACCCAGCCGACAATGCCGGTGTTTGGGGGTGAAGATATGCAAACGTTGTTTATAACGTCTGCCCGTCAGAACTTGAGCGATAAGGATTTACAGGCCACGCCTCTTGCAGGGGCTTTGTTCGCCCTACGGGTGCCGTATCAAGGCCAACTTACGCATCCATTTGACGGTTAGCGCATAAAATTGAAACGAAAATATACAAAACTAATAAGATCATTTTGATCACGTCACAGAAAAATTTGCGATCTAGGTTTAATAGGTGCAGCCCATGACCAAACCTGCATCGACGCACCACCAGCGTACGCTTAAGATGCGATAAGGGCCAAGCGAGGCCGCTGACGTAAGCGTAACAGGAAGAAGACAATGCCCCTTACATCTCGTGTGAAATCAGCGCGCGCGCGCGTCGGCTGCACGATCGTTTTTAGCGCATGTTTAGCCGTGGCGAGTATGTTTTCTGCGTCGTTCGTGTATGCAAAAACGCTTAAGATCGCATCAACACCAAGCGGCCATTTGATCTGGATCGCCGAGGAAAAGGGCTTTTTTAAAGATGCCGGCGTCGATGTCGAGGTGGTCCGCTTTCCATCCGGCCTTGCTGCGTCCAAGGCATTGTTGGCCGGGGAAATTGACCTTGCGACCAGCTCCGAGTTCACGTTTGTCAGCAACGTCGTGCGTCATCCGCAGCTCCGGATACTTGCCGGGATCGCGCGGGTGAGCGCGGTGCGTTTATTTACGCGTGCCGACAGCGGCATTAATTTGGCACGCGATCTGGTCGGCCGACGCGTTGGGGTAACGCGCCAGAGCATCGGGGAATATTTTCTAGGCGAGTACTTATTGGCCAATGGCATCGGTTTGAGCGAGGTTGATCTTGTCGATATGACCGCCCCTGATATTACGGATGCGATCAAAGGCGGCGTGGTAGATGCGGCCATTGTCTGGCAGCCGTTTGTTCATCGCACGGCGATGGCGCTTGGCGATAATTACCGTGAGTTGCCCGAGCAAGAAGCCTATTTCTTTCATTTGCTTTTGATCGGCCAACATAGTTGGGTTGATGCGAACCAGCGCCCACTTGGCCAAGTTTTGAGCGCACTTATTCAGGCCGAAGCGTACGTCCGGGAAAATTCGGCAGAAGCACAAAAGATGCTCGCAGATAGGCTGCAACTCAATATAGGCGCAGTGCAGGCTATTTGGGACAGCTATGTGCGTGAAGTGAACTTGGATCAGACATTATTAGGTCTCATGGAACATGAAGCACGTTGGCTCGTTGAAAACGGCCTTGCCGACGTAGAATTAATTCCAAGCTTTCTTAGTGTTATCGAAATGGGATCTCTGCGCGTGGTTAAGCCATCGGCTGTGCGATTTATTCAGTGATCTATAAATGTTGAGAAAACGTCTTAGACTTGTTGCTGTCGTCGGTATTGTAACCGTTTCGACTCTCTCGGCGACCATGCTTTGGTCGTATTGGCGTGTTGATCAATTGCGCACCGAGAGCACGCTTTCAAGCGAACTCAGCTCAGGCCTTGGCGACCTTCAATTTCTGACCACCGAGTATCTGACGACTCGAAATGTACGTGCACTCAGACAGTGGGAATCGCGCCACGCGCGATTGGGCGAACTTATCGACAACGCACAAATTCAGGATGATGATGTTAGAGCTTTGCTGCCGGAGATCATCACACGTCATGACGTGATGGGTTCGTTGTTCAAAAAACTCATCGGTCTTGATCTACAAGGCCTGCCTGCGGACCGGGCGGCGTTGGCTGAGCGGGCCATTGTCTCAAGGTTATTAACTCAGAGCCTGGCATTGGCATCTTTGAATGAGCGTATCGTCGTCAGTGTTCGTCAACACCAGCAGTCGTTTGAGCAGTGGACAGTGGTGATTGTCGCGAGCGTGCTGATTATCAGTGTGGCGGTGATGGCCATCTTGTATTTCAGTATATTGTCGCGCCTGACGCAGCAAGTGCATGCATTGTCCGATGCCGTGCTGCGTCTTGGTGAAGGCAGTTTGGATGAGCCCATTCAACAAACGGCCGACTCTGATTTTAATGAACCGTTCCGCGCCCTCGAACAAACCCGAGTTCGCCTTTCCAGGGCTATTAAGCATTTGGAACAGGAACGCGCTGATTTAGATCATTTCGTCTATGTGGCGTCCCACGATTTTAAGGCACCACTTCGCGGTATTGATAATCTCGCGACATGGATTGAAGAAGATGCCGGCGAGAGCTTAAACGCTGAAGCACGCGAGCATCTTCAAATGTTGCGGCGTCGGGTAACGCGTCTGGAAGTATTGCTGGACGACCTGCTCGCCTATTCACGTGCGGGTCGTGTTAAAATTGAGCCGGAAACCGTGGACACGAGCGAATTGGTTAAAATGGTCGTGTCCGATATTGGACCGCCTGACGGGGTGCGGGTAGAGATCGACCCCAACATGCCGGTTATTGTATCGCCGCGCGCGCCGTTAGGGCATGTGTTCTTTAACCTGATCGCAAACGCGATTAAGCATCATGACCGGTCCGACGTTTTGATTCGGGTTGATGGCGAACCATTTAAAAACGGATACAAGTTTCGGGTTGCCGACGACGGCCCTGGTATTCCGGAAAAATTTCGCCAACGCATATTTGAGATGTTTCAAACACTGCGTCCCCGTGACGAGGTTGAGGGCAGTGGTATGGGGCTGGCCATCTCGAAACGACTAGTTCAAAGTTATCACGGAACTGTTGACGTGATCAGTGACGAAGGTCGAAATAGTACTTTTGAATTCACCTGGTACCCAAGTGAGGAAGAGAATGTCGACATCGTATCGTAGTGAAGCTCGACCAGTTTCGTTGCTTCTTGTTGAAGACGATGAAATTGATGCCACCGCCGTCCGCCGTGCATTGGCCGTTCTAAAAATCGCCAATGTTTTGCATATTGCGCGTGACGGGATCGAGGCGTTTGAGGCATTGCGCGGGGAAAATGGGCGGGAGAAGATCTCCAGGCCATATCTTATCTTGCTCGACCTCAACATGCCGCGGATGGATGGACGGGAGTTCCTTGAAGAACTGCGCAAAGACCCGGAGTTAGCTGACTCTATCGTGTTTATAATGACCACATCACGCAACGAAGAAGATAAGCGCGCCGCTTATGCGCTGAATGTGGCCGGCTATATCGTCAAAGAAGACCCGATCGGCACGTTCCGCCAAGCTATTAATCTTTTGGATCACTACTGGCGCCTTGTGGAGCTTCCGTAAGCGCGAATCGGTTATACATATTTTTCCAAGCGCTGAAGCTAAACACTATGGCGGCCCGCTTTGCCAGTTTTTATATCGAATATATTAAGTAAAAAGAGAGATATTAATTAATAGAATTTTTACCACAATTTACATAATTAAATCAGTGACTTGAATAGAAAACCCGCCTGAAAAACCAAGCATTTTGGCAGCAGTCGCAAGATTTTATCTTTTGCGGCATTACAAAAACAACAATCGCAGTTGACCCAATGCTTAGAGCCGGTAATTTCGTTAACAGGCAGATATGGTTGCTTGTTGATGTGGAAGCATTTGGGGGGGTGCATGAAAAAAATCTCTTATACCATTTCGTGCGCGGCACAGTTTCGTGATGACATCATGGCGCTGGCAACCCGGCGTCATGTCAATCCAGCTGACCTCGCCCGGTCAGTTCTGTTGATGCTGCCGACCGAGACCATCGATGACTTCGATGACCCTGGTGAGCCGGATGAGCGCGATCGTGAAACGATCACCCTTAAGTCGGGGCCGGCGGTTGGTAAGTTGTGGCAACGTAAGCCACGTCTGCAGGTACGCTTGCCCGCGGGATTTGATGCGACAACGATACGAAAGGCGCTGGGCCTCGCGTTATCGATGGATAAGCGGCACCTGACGGTGCGCCTTGAGCGCCCGGATACGCAGGTGCGCCGCAATGAAGAGGCCGATCGTTTGCGTGCCGCCGTGCAAACGTTGTCTTTGGATGTCTTGGAGGGTGGCGTTCAGACTCATGCCGACGCCTTGTACGTTTTCGGCTTTCATCCCAGTGCCCGACCGGATCGAAGTTCGTTGCGTATGCGATTCAGAATGCTCGCAGCCATTCATCATCCCGATGGTGACGTTGGCGACCATCGCCGCATGGCGCAGTTGAATGCGGCCATGGATATCTTGCGTCCGGTGGCCGCTTAAACGTGGTTTTCTAATCCAACTTAGAAAATGATGCGATTGCGTGAAGATCGCACCACGTACTTTAAGCACAAAAAAACCCCGGCGGATTAGCCGGGGTTTTTAATGTCTATCCGCAACGCTTATTCGCGGTTACCGAACAAGTACAGCAACATCATGAACATGTTGATAAAGTCGAGATACAGCGACAATGCACCCATCACGCTTTTCTTGGTTGTGGCTTCGTGGCCATCGCCTTCGTAGTACATCGATTTGATGCGCTGCGTATCATAGGCAGTCAGGCCGGCAAAAATCAGCACGCCGAGCACGGAAATCATGAACTGAAGCGCCGAGCTTTCGAGGAACAGATTGACGATGCTCGCCAAAATGATCCCGAACAGGCCCATGATCAGGAACGAACCGAACCCGGTTAGGTCACGCTTCGTCGTATAACCGTATAGGCTCAGCGCCGCAAAGGCACCGGACGTGATGAAGAACACGCGCGCGATACTCGTATCCGTATAGACCACAAAAATGGTCGACAACGACACGCCCATCACGGCTGCGAAGGCCCAGAAGAGCAGCTGGGTCGCAGATGCGCTTAAGCGGTTGATGCCGAAGCTCAGCACCATGACAAACGCTAGCGGCGCCAGCATCACAACCCAAGAAAGACCGGTGCCGAACAGCGTTTGCATCAGCGCCGGTTGTGTTGAAATCAGATATGCCGTGAGGCCGGTGATCGCAACACCGGCGGTCATGTAGTTGTAGACCCCCAGCATATATTTGCGCAGGCCCATATCAATCGAGGCATCGTGTGCCTGTGCGGGCGTCATCCGTTCGGTACGGGCGCCAAAGCGGTTATTCTGTCCGAGAGCCATGTCACACTCCTGTGTAAAGGGCAGTTAAATCTCTACCCCAAATATGTCATTTTGCGCGCAAATTGCAACGGATCGTCGGTATTCTTACGAAAATTTCATGCAACAGGCACATGGGCATTATCTCGTGCCTAGTCATTTCTAAGATAGGGTGCGGTTTTTAAGCCCAAAATCCGCCAAGAACCGGCCAAACCCATGCCCACGGTCGCGACCAGCGCGATTAACACGGTCGCCCCTGCTTGCAACGGCAGCCACGTCCATTCCATGTGCATCAGGAAATGGATCACGGCCCAGGCCGTCAATGTGCCGACTCCGATGGCGGCGATGCCGGTGATCAGTCCCAAAAGGCCGTATTCCAACACGAACGTCGCGGCAATACGGCGGCGTGTGGCGCCTAGCACCTTAAAAATAACGGCGTCGAAAAGGCGTCGCTGCTGACCGGCGGCCAGGGCACCGGCCAGCACTACGGCGCCTGCGACGACGGTCACGGCGGCGATGGCGCGGATCGCAATGCTGATGGATTCCAAAAGACCGCTTGCGGCTTCGAGGGCTTCGCGGACCCGGACGCTGGATACATTATCAAACGCGTCTGCGACCGCGTTTTCCAGCGGCTTTTCGGCGGCTTCGGTGGCGCGGACGGCGGCGATATGTGTGTGCGGCGCGCCTTCGAGCACCCCTGGTGAAAAAACGACGGCAAAATCGAAGCGCAGCGATTGCCAGTCTATTTCGCGGAGTGATGTGATGGTGCCGGTAATCTCGCGTCCCAAGACGTTCAACGTCAGGGTATCCCCAAGGCCGACCCCGAAGCCTTTTGCCAAGCCGTCATCCAACGAGATTAACGGCGGGCCGGCATAATCACTGGGCCACCATTCGCCGGCGACGATCTCAGTGTCCGGCTTCAGCTCAGCCGCAGACGTCAGTGCCCGGTCCCCACGCACCGCCCATTGGCTTTCCGGTGCAATCGTGACATCGCGGACCGGCACGCCGTCGATCTCCACGATACGTCCTCGGATCACCGGCTCACGGCGAAGGCCCGAGACACCGTCGATGCCGGTGACGATGCGATCAAATTCGGTGACTTGATCCGGCTGAATATCGATAAAGAAGTATGCGGGTGCCTGCTCGGGGAGGCGTTCGGCAATTTGCCGGGTGACATTGCCTTCGATCTGCACCACGGCGACCAGCACCGATAAACCCAAGCCCAACGACAAGATCACGCCCGATGCTGCCGAGCCTGGGCGGTGCACATTGGCGATCACCAATCGTAAGATCGCATTGCGGGGCTGCACGCGTCGGCACACGGCGATCAGGGCTGCCCCGACCATCCATAACAAACCAAACGTCAACGCGGCGCCGATGACGAAAAACAGCGCGAACATTTTGTCGGTGGCGGTCAGAAACACCATTAATGCCAGTGCTGTCGTGCCCAGCCCCAGCCATGCCAAAAATGCGCCCCGTGGCCGTTTCGTCAGTGGCTGGGCGACGGCACGGAATAAATCGCGTGCAGGCACTTCGCGGGCACGCCCAATCGGCCAAAGTGCAGCGGTGACCGCGATCAGCAAGCCGAATGTAAGGGCTGCCAATATCGGCGCCGGATAGAAATCCAAAGCCGGACGGACCGGTAGTACGTCGGCAAGGATGCTCAATGTTGCTGCCGGCAGTGCGATACCCACCACGATGCCGAGCGCGATTCCGACCAAGCTCAACACCATGATTTGCAATAAATATATCTGCACGATCAGCCCGGCGCGTGCACCCAGGCATTTTAGCGTCGCAATGGTGCGGGCCTTGCTTTCCAAATACGCGCTGACCGCCCGCGTGATCCCGACGCCGCCGACCAGCAGCACGGTGTAGCCGACAAAGCTCATAAACAACGTCAGCCGGTCGATAAACCGACGCACCCCCGGTGCTGCCTCGTCGGTGCCGCGCACGCGCCAACCGGCGTTCGGAAATTCATCACTCAGTTGTTTGCGCCACAAAGCCCGGTCGACGCCGGGGTCCAATGTCAGACGATAATAATACTGCACAAGGCTGCCCGGCTGAATTAACCCGGTTGCCGCCAAAGCGCTCTTGGCGATCATCAGGCGCGGCCCGAAATTGATCATGCTGGTGACCCGGTCGGGTTCACGAGTGATGGTGGCGCGCACCTGGAACAAGGTTTTGCCGATCTTGACGTCGTCGCCCAGTCGAAGCCCAAGCTTATCCAACAAATTGGGATCGACGACCGCTCCCGGCATGCCGTCTTTAAGCGCAAGCGCGTCGTCGAGCGAGGCGTCAGCGCTCAATACGATGTCGCCGGTCAGCGGATACACCCCGTCGACGGCTTTAAGCTGAACCAGTGTGCGCTTTTTCCGATCCGTCGCCGATGTTGCCATGGCGCGCATCTCGATGGTGTTTGAAAGCGTGCGGCTGTTGCCCAAAAGATAACGCATTTGCGCGTCATTGGCTTCGCGATAAATGAGGCGTAATTCAAAGTCGCCGCCCAACAATTTGCTGGCGTCGGCTTTGAGGCCGCCCAGGATCGCCGAACTGGTCCAGCCGACGGCCGCGATAGCGGCGACGCCTAAGGCGAGGCAGATCACAAATACCCGGAACCCTGCGAGCCCGCCCCGCAGTTCGCGTTTGGCCAAGCGCCACGCCAACCCAAGTCCGGTTGCGCTCATGCGCGCGCTGCCGTCGGGGCTGCATGGCTGTCGGATGCAATGCGACCATCCGAAATGGCGACTTGCCGATTGCAACGTTTCGCCAAGCGGTCTTCGTGGGTAACCAGTAACAGCGTGGTGCCGGTTCGTTGGTGCAGTCCAAACATCAATTCGATAATTTTTTCGCCGGTCTCAAGGTCCAGATTGCCGGTGGGCTCGTCGGCGAGGATCAGTTTCGGCCCCGGCGCCATGGCGCGGGCAAGCGCGACCCGTTGCTGCTCACCGCCCGAAAGTTGGCCCGGGTAATGCCCGACCCGATGCCCCAGTCCAACGTCTTCGAGGGTCTCACGGGCGCGTTCAAAGGGCTTCGCGCTGCCGGCTAGTTCCAGCGGCAAGGCGACGTTTTCAAGCGCCGTCATGTTGGCGATCAGGTGAAAGTCTTGAAACACGATGCCGATGTTGGCGCCGCGTACCTCGGCCATGGCGTCTTCGGAAAGCTGGGCATATGACGTCGCATCGATGGCAACATCGCCGCCGCTCGCGCGCTCCAGCCCGGCGATCACCATCAGTAGCGATGTCTTGCCCGATCCCGATGGCCCGACGATGCCGACGGTCTCACCACGGGCGATATTTAAGTCAACATCGCGGAGGATTTCCACCGGGCCGGCGTCGCTGGGCAACGTCAAAGATACGTTGTTCAAGGTAATCAAAAAATTCGGGGCTTGTTCATCGTCCATTTGTCGGCTTTCGTGCGGGAATGCAATTTATAAAATCATGTACGGCAAAATGCCGCCCGTTGGATATGTGCCGCCGCGCCGCATTTACAATGCTGCTGGCCGCAGGTGTGCTCGCCTTGTCTATAGGTGGTACGCGCGCGGACGCGGCGTCGATCACTTTGGTGATTATCGGCGATAGTCTCAGCGCCGGCTATGGATTGCCTAAGGAAGATGCCTTTCCGACGCAATTGGAACGCCGTTTGCGCGGCGAAGGCTATGACATTCGTGTCGTCAATTCGGGCGTGTCCGGGGACACCACAACGGGCGGGCGCGCAAGGCTCGGATGGGCATTGGGTGACAACCCGGATGCCGTGCTGCTTGAACTTGGTGCGAACGATGCGCTGCGGGGCCTTGAGCCCGAGCAGGCCTATGAAAACCTCAAGGCGATACTGACGGCGTTGCAGGCGAAGCGCATTCCGGTGTTGCTGGCGGGCATGCATGCACCGCCGAATATGGGCGAGGACTATGCCCAGGCATTCGATGATGTGTACACACGCCTAGACCAGGCGTTCGATGTGGTGTTTTATCCGTTTTTTTTAGAGGGTGTTGCGGCCAACCCGGCGCTTAATCAAGATGACGGCATTCATCCGAATGCCGACGGTGTTGCGGTCGTCATCGACAATATTCTGCCTGCGGTCGAACAACTATTGGCGCGAACCAAGCAAGATGGATCATAACGTGAGCCCGCATCTTCGTCCCTTTCCGATGGGATATTCAGACGCCGAGGATTGGGCGCACATCGCCAAGGATATCAGCGAATCTTTGAACGCTGAGCTGAGTGACGGGCGCGTGCGCGGCGGTGGCATCGGGCTGCTATATGCCAGCGACGGGCTTGCAGATGATCTTCGCTCTATCGTTACGTTTTTGCGCCAAACCACCGAGATTGAGACTTGGATCGGCACCCTTGGGCTCGGTGTCGTTGCCGGCATGAACGCCGCGTTTGAGCGTCCGGCCGCCGCCGCTATGGTGTTGGACGTGCCGAGCGATCGCTATCGCTTGCTGCCGATTTCGCCGATTCCGGGCCGCTGGCCGGACGAGGTCATGCACTGGGCGGAAACCGTCTGTCCGAGCAGCGGCATCGTGCACGGCGACGCGACGACGCCGTCGCTGGCCGACATGATCGAGACATTGGCCGCGCGGTCCGGTGCGTATTTGGTGGGAGGGCTTACGTGTTCTCGGGGCGCCCAGCATCAGATTGCCGGCGAGCTTGGCATCGGCGGTCTTTCCGGGGCGCTGTTTTCGCCGGACGTGCCGGTTACTGTCGGCTTGACCCAAGGCTGTACGCCGCTGGGCCCGAGCCACGAGATCACCGGCGGCGAAGGTAACGTGGTTACCTCAATTGATGACCGTCCGGCCCTTGAGGTCTTGAGCGAAGACATCGGTGAGATTCTGGCCCGCGACCTGCAACGGGTTGCGGGATATGTTCACGTCGCATTTCCGGTCAGCGGCGCCGACACGGCGGATTACCTGGTGCGCAACCTGATGGCCGTGGACCGCGAAAACGGTTGGATCGGCGTCGGTACCGAGGTCGCGCCGGGAGAACGTATCATGTTCGTGCGGCGAGATCCGATGACGGCACAGGCTGATTTGGAACGCATGTTACGCGATGTCAAAAGCCGCATGCCAGGTCCGGCGCGGGGTGCTGTTTACGTATCGTGCGTGGCGCGCGGCCCCTACATGTTCGGCGATGAGTCCGCCGAAGCCAAAGCAGTCGCCGCGGCGTTGGGCGATGTGCCGATAATTGGTTTTTACGCCGCCGGCGAAATCTCAAATAACCGGCTATATGGCTATACCGGCGTGCTGATGGTGTTTGGTTGAACGACCCTGTCTGCTGTCTTGACAGTAAGATGATGAAAACCGCACAAACAATTCCCGCCGCCCGAAAGGACTTCCCATGCAGATGAATACCCTTGGCCGCACCGAAATCCGTGTGAGCCGGATCAGCCTCGGCACCATGACGTTCGGGTGTCAAAATACCGAAGCCGAAACATTTCGTATGATGGATATCGCTTGGGAGCACGGCGTCAACTTTTTCGATTCCGCCGAGATGTACGCATTTCCGGCCGAGTCCGAAACCCAAGGTTTGAGCGAGCAATACTTGGGGGCGTGGATCAATGCACGTGGCCGGAAATCGGACGCGGTCGTCGCGACCAAGATCACCGGACCCGGCGGGCGCTTTCAACATATTCGGGGCGGGGATCTGAAGTTTACGCG
>TARA_R110000787_G_scaffold70646_9_pt1 | contig 20978 bp, 19 predicted proteins | sample TARA_R110000787 | Tara Oceans TARA_R110000787 (sample SAMEA4397920) | marine metagenome | biome: Polar Biome; feature: [DCM] deep chlorophyll maximum layer (ENVO:01000326); material: water (ENVO:00002006), including particulate matter (ENVO:01000060) such as... | depth 35 m | reverse complement strand
ACCACAAAAGTGTCGTCATCATCTAAGCCATAGATCCAAATTTCTTTTGTGTGATCTCTTGTATATGTTTTTTGATGAAAGACATCTGCTTTTTTTCCTTTTTTAATGCGGTATACAGTTACTTTTGTTTCTCCATTAGGCATTCTTTCAATATCAAACCAATCATCTTTATCGGTTCCTTTTACTACTTGAAACTTACTTAAAGTTAGGAAATATTTATCTGATATTTTTTGAAGATTAGCGCTTCTTCCTTTTAGTTTTTGTTTTATTTCTGCAATGGTTTTATCATTTACTTCTTTCGGAATCATTTTAAAAGCTTCTTGTATAACCTCATCTGTAATTCCTTTGATAATGATTGCAACTTGTGCATCCCAATCTTTTTTATTGGATTCGTTAATTAACGCCATATCTAACGGATACGGTTCTAAATTAAAACCAGCTACGTTTTTTATTTCCTCATCATACGATTGTAATAATGATAGATTAGTTAACACTTTAGTTGCAAACCCTAACACTAAACCATCAGACATTGCAGAAAATGCTTGGTCTCTATCTCTAGGAACTGGTTTGTAAACTGTCTTCTTTTTTTCTTTAAACTTTGCCCAACGCCATTGATCTTCATGTCTGTCCCAATCTCCAATCAACATGTCAAACAAACGTGCTCTTATGTAGGAAGATTCATCTAGAACAATGTCTTCATCTTTGTGAAGCTCTTTTAGTAAATCATCTGTGCTAATGAGTTTATTAGAGAAGCCAAAACTTTCTAGATTCCCATGACCAGATGCCGCTCGTTCTTCAATCATATACAATTCGTTTCCAAATTCTGAATTGTATTTTCCCAAAGCATTTTGTTTTGGAATGTAATATAAAACAGGATTTGTATGGTAAACTCCAACGGCATCAGACAAGATTCCAATTACAAATGGAGCGAACGGATGCGAGCCTGTAAAAATATCTTGTAACAAACCTTCTGTATATGTATCATCAAACTGACCTTCGATGTATTGGTCTTTAAAAGCAACAGCTTGTAAATATTGAACAGCATTTTTACGCAATGCTCTCATAACATATTCACGTCCTTCAGAATCTTTTAATCGTAACGATTTAGATTGATGTCCTCCTCCTTTTCTGACAGGTTTTAATCCTCCAAAAAGTGTGTCTAAATTGACGGTTGCTGCAGTTACCTCAGTGCCAAAATATTTTCTATAACGTTCTCCCCAAAAGTATTTATAAGCCCCGCTTTTGGTTACCTCTTCTTTTGTGTAAATAGCAGCTTTTTTTGTTGATTCAAATTGGTCTGTATATGCAATTAATTGCAGGTGTTTTTTAGGATTAATTACACTAGTTTCAAAACTAGGTTCTTTGCTGTCAATAGTGAAAAACTGCACATGTGATGAACCGTCTTTGTAAATAATCAATTTAGCATACCCTTGTTTCCCTTCTGAATACAATCCAGCTTTTGATAATTTTGTAGCACCTTCTTTAGAACCAGAACCACTAACTATTTGCGGAATATTATCTTCTACAATGTATTGTAAACTATGCTCATGACCAGAAACAAAAATGGTTTTTTCATTTTCTTGCGCTAAGGTTACAATTCTTTTTTTGAGTTCGTTGTACTTTTTGTTTTGTAAGTCTGCATTAGAAACTCCAGTGGTTTTTCGTAAAACATTTTTTATAGATCCAAGAACAGGAAGTGGCTTTAAATGACTTCCAAAAGAATAATTACCCCCATGAGAACCTTGTGTGAACATTGGGTGATGCATGGCAATAATAGCTGTTTTTCCTTGTGCTTTTTTAAGTTGACTTTCTAATTCATCAAAGAACTTTTCTCTTGTTTTAATATCACAATTGTCATTAATTTTTGGATGTTTGTTCCAATTTGTCAAATACCATTGAGTATCTACTACAATTAATACGATATCATCAGCAATATTCACTTTTTCAATTGGACAGCCATTTTCTGGTAAAAAAGAATCTTTTCCTAATGCTTTTTCTACCATTTTTTCTTGATCTTTTAAAGCATCTAAACCACTATACCAATCATGGTTTCCAGGCAGGAAAATAGTTTTTCCATCAAAAGTTTTTCCTAAATCTATTTGTGCTTGCAATCTATGTTTAGCAAGTTTAGATTTTTTATCTAATCCTTTTGGATAAACATTATCTCCTAAAAAAAGTAAGGTTCCGTTTTTATCGGCCTCACTTAATTCTTCTTTTAATTTACTCAATGCAGGACTTGCTTTATTTAACTCTGAGTTACCAGCATCTCCAATTAAATAGAAGGTGTGGGAAACTTCTTTTGACGTAGATTTTTTAATGATTTGAGACTTGTTTTGATACTGAGCTTTATACGTTGCGCATGCATTAATTATAAGAATAGTTATAATTAGAATAATACTTCTAGTAAAAATTTTCATTGGGAATTATTATTTAGTTGATGGCGTGGTCTATAATTCAATATAAAAAAACAAAGATATTTAAGTATATTGGACTTATAGAATATAATTGAACTTGTCTAAATATGTTTTAAAATAGTTATAAATCTTTAATTTTCTATCACTGAGGTTTCAAAGATAGTCCCTTTTTCTAATGTTCTGTGAACTGGACAACGTGAAGCAATTTCTTTTAAACGTTGTTTTTGCTTTACATCCAAGTTGCCAACAAATTTTAATTTTTTACTCATATGATCTAAATAACCTGTTTTTTCTGCTTCAATTTCCAGATCGTCAGTATGTTTCTTAGAATTTGTAATGTATACAAAGACTTCTTGTAAATCCCATTTCTTCCTTTGGGCATACATTTTTAAGGTCATTACTGTACAAGCCGCCAAAGAAGCATTTAATAAATCATAAGGTGAAGGTCCAAAATCGTCTCCAACATCTAATGGTTCATCAGCAATTAAAGTGTGGTTTTTCGTTTGTAAAAAAGTGGTAAAATTATCTTCAATCAAGTTTAAGTGTCCAACTAACTTTTCATTTTCAATGTTTAATAATTGGTTTTCTTGAATTGGGAAATAACGCTTTGCCCAAGTTCCAATAACTTCACCAGCATATCTACTATCTTTTGCTTCAGATAATAAATGATCTGCGTCATCTAAAGTAACAAAGCTCTTAGGATGATGTGCTTGAACATATAGTTTTTCTGCATTTTCAATTCCCACAATTTTGTCAAATGGAGAATGCATAATTAATAAAGGTTTGCGTAAATTTTTCACAATACTTGGTAAATTTGTTTTGTCAAAATCTTTCACAAATTTTTCATCAATATTAAAAGGTCTTCCACCAATATTAACTTTTATAGTCCCTTTTTCAGGTATTTCATCTTCGTTATGAGAAAACAAATGCTTTACATGACTGACTGTTGATGGGGCTCCAATAGTAGCAACACCTTTAATATCGTCTAATAAAGAAGCGGCAACCAAAACAGCTGCACCTCCTAAAGAATGACCCACCAATAAACTGGGAGCGTCATATTCTTGTTTGATGAAATTATGGACATCTACTAAATCTTCTACATTGGCAGAAAAATAACTGTCTGCAAATTCTCCTTCACTTCTTCCTAAGCCTGTGAAATCAAAACGAATGACTCCAAATCCGTCTTGAGCCAAAGATCTACTTACATTTTTCACTGCTGTTAAACTCGAACTACACGTAAAACAATGTGCAAAAATGGCAAAGTAATTAGGTTTCTGATTTGCAGGTAATTCTAAAAAAGCATGCAGGACGAGCCCTTTTCTATTTGGTATTTTAAGTTTGATTGTTTTCATTATGTGGTTACATGTTGTATTTTTTCTTGATTAACGAACGCATTGTATTCTTTTAATAAAAAGGATAACTTCGGATTGATAAATGTTTCACAGAATGGTTTCTCTGGATTTTTGTAATAGTAATTTTTAAATAGTGCGTCCGATTCTTTAAAGCTACAAAAAGGGAGAACATTCGTAATTATCTTATCATCAAACTCTGCTTGAATTTGGTCTAATAGGGTTTCTGTTTCTTTTTGTTGTTCTATAGAAAATATATAAATCGCTGATCTATATTTACTTCTCATAGAATGATTACTTGTGCTTTTGTGCGTATGTAAATGAACTTCGGTCAATACGTGTAGCGAAATAATTTTTGGGTCGAAATGAACAATCACAGCTTCAGAAAAAGTATCGTTTTCATTACTAGAAGCAATGAACCCTTGTTCCACTTTTGTGACTCCAATTAAAGATTGAAATACAGCTTCTGTGCACCAATGACATCCACCACCAAAACCAATTTTTTTAATACTACCGTTCATTCCTTACAATGACAATTAATTATGAACTACAAGACAACATAGAACAACCCACTTTATTTCTAGCCCATTCTGGTCTTTTTGCAAACCAATGTTTAAAATTAGGCTGCTCAGAATATGGGGTTTTTAAGAGTTGATACAATTCATCAATCAAAGAATAATCTCCGTTATCTGCTTTGTCAATTGCCAATTGTGCCATATAGTTTCGTAATACATATTTTGGGTTGACTTTGTTCATTTGTTCTTTTCGTTGGTCGTAAGAAATAGTCTCATCTTTCAATCGGTTGGCATAGTTTATAAACCACTGATTCCAATTATTTAAAATGGTCTCTTTTATCTCGTTCGGCACATAAAAAGCCTCTTTTATCAACTTAATTCCTTCTTCTGGCTGTTCTTTGTTGAAAGAACTCAAGTTTCTGAAGAAAATAGTCATGTCGGTTTCTGATGCTTGTAAATTATCTTCTAAAGACTGAATCAAATTGATGTCAGTTTCTTTCTGAAGAGTTAATCCTAATTTTGATCGCATCATGTTTTGAGATTGTACTTCAAAGCCTGTTTTATAACTATCTAAAATCGCTTCTAGAGGCTCAGCGTCTTCAATTAAAGGATACAAAGCATTTGCTAGCTGATATAGATTCCATAAACCAATATTAGGCTGATTTCCATATCGATATCTTTTGTGTTGACTATCGGTTGTATTGGGTGTCCAACCAAATTCAAATCCTTCTAACCAACCGTAAGGACCGTAATCGATAGTTAATCCTAAAATGGACATATTATCGGTATTCATGACTCCATGAACAAATCCAACGCGTTGCCAATCAATAATCATAGCTAAGGTGCTATCTGTAACTTCTTGAAAGAATTTTAAATAGACTTCTTTACTCGGTTTTCCTAAATGTGAAAAATGAGTGTTGATGGTATAATCCGTTAATACCTTTAAATTATTAACGTCATTTCTAGCTGCAAAGATTTCAAAGTTTCCGAATCGTAAAAATGATTCAGCAACTCTAGAAACAATGGCACCTTTTTCGTGAGCAGAATTTCCATTGTACATCACATCTCTTAAAACTTCATCACCGGTTAAACTTAAAGTCAAAGCTCTTGTGGTTGTAACCCCTAGATGATGCATGGCTTCGCTACATAAATATTCACGAATAGAAGATCGTAAAACAGCTAATCCATCAGCTGATCTGGAATATGGCGTTGGTCCAGCTCCTTTGAGTTGAATTGCCCAGTTTTTATTTTTGGTTTCAATTTCGCCTAGATTAATGGCTCTCCCGTCGCCTAATTGTCCAGCCCAATTTCCAAATTGATGTCCGGCATAACACATGGCAAAAGGTTTTGAATTTTTTAAAATGATATTACCAGTTACAAAATCTAGAAATTCTTTTGAGTGTATTTCTTCATCCGAAAACCCTAATTCTTTTTGCATTTCATCAGAAACATGAAGTAAACTAGGATTGGATGTTTTGGTAGGGGAAACAAACGAATAGACAGATTCTACTACTTGCCGTCTTGAATTTTCTAGGATCGGATCGGCAGGTAATTGATCTATAAAGTGATGTTTTATTTTTAATTTCAAAGTTTCAAAGTTTCAAAGTTTCAAAGTTTCAAAGTTTCAAAGTTTTCAATGCGAAAGTATGAAAGCAACAAATAGGTGTTTTTATATTTTCATATTGATACATTGTTTTATTATTTAAGTTTGTCAATCCATTTTGATAATTCATCATCTGATGGATTTCGTAACTTTTTTGAATTGATGGTAATTGTTGGGAAATTTAATTTTCCATTTGTGTACAAACTTCGTAATTCATTCGCATGTTCTTCGTTTTTCTCAACGTCTAAAAACACAAAGTCTTTATTTAGTTTTGTTAAAAAGCGCAGATAGTATTGTGTTTTATGACAGCTATCTACGCCATATAATTTGATTGTCATTATTTTAATTTATCGGCATGCATTGCTCTCAATTTTTGCAATTTAGGATTGATGACAAAACTACAATAGCCTGAGGTTGAATTGTTTTTATAATAATCTTGGTGAGCTTTTTCAGCTTCGTAGAAAATATCTAAGGGACTAATTTCTGTCACTATTTTTTCTTCAAAATGAGGAGTTAATTCTTTCACAACTATTTTTGCAATTTCTTGTTGTTTTTCATCATGAAAGAAAATTACAGATCTATATTGTGTTCCTACATCTGCGCCTTGACGATTTAATTGTGTAGGATTATGCGTTGTCATAAAGATGATTAATATATCTTCATATGAAATTATATCCGCATCAAATGTAATTTGAATGACTTCAGCATATCCTGTTAACCCAGAACAGATTTCTCTATAGGTTGGTCTTCCTGGAACATTTCCTCCAGAATACCCAGAAACAACTTTTTCAATTCCTTTCACTTCTAAAAAAACGCTTTCAGTACACCAAAAACACCCACCTCCAAAAGTGGCTAATTTTATATTACTCATTTGTGATTCCTTTCTTTAATTTCATTGATTCTGAATTAATACAATAGCGCAATCCACTTGGTTCAGGTCCGTCTGGAAATATATGTCCCAAATGTCCATCACAGGTATTACACATCACTTCAACTCGAATCATTCCAAGGGTTTCATCTTTTTTATACTTGATGGCGTTTTCTTTGATAGGTTGGGTAAAACTTGGCCAACCTGAACTCGAATCAAATTTAATTGTAGAATCAAACAAATCAGTATCACAACAAATACATTGATAGATTCCTTCATCAAAAATGGAACAAAGTTGACCTGTATATGGTCTTTCTGTTCCTTTTAGACGTGTGATTCTAAACTGTTCTGGAGTTAAAATCTTACTCCATTCTTCCTCTGTTTTTTCAACTTTACGGGTTGGTGTTGGGTTTCCATTCACTGAAAAGTGAATGACTTCTTTCCATGTAATCATCTCTGCTAATTTTAAAGTTAAATTTACTGAAATATTATGATACTTTATACGACTGATTAGACGTTTTGCAACAGTAAATCTTACACCTTGTAAACAACTCTAATTTTATTCATAAATTCGCACAAAACTACCCATATGGAAAACACTCTTATAGAAGCTGAGAAATATGTTTCATCATTATTAAATGATGACTTGAAACATTATTATATGTATCATAGCTTGAGTCATACTCAGCGGGTTGTGGCAGCTACAAAAGAAATTCTAGAAGCTGAAAAAGTTAAGGGAGATGAGGCTAATGCATTAATTCTTGCAGCTTGGTTTCATGATACTGGTTATACCAAGTCGAATGAAAATCACGAAGAAGAAGGTGTCACTATTTTAAAATATTTTTTAAAAGATCAAAAAGTTTCTGAAAATTTCACAAAAGCAGTTTCTGAATTAATTCTCGCGACTAAAATGGGATACGAGCCATTAACAGTATCGGAGAAAATTATTAGAGATGCAGATTGTGCTCATTTTAAAGACAAGGATTATTCTCAAATAAGTGAATTATTGAGAAAAGAGTGGGAGTTGAGTTCAAATAAAATATATGATGATATTAAATGGATTGAAGAAAATATTTCTTTTTTCACTAAAAACCACAGATATTATACTGATTTTGCTTTAGAAAATTGGCAAAAAGGCAAGGATAAGAATTTAGCTTCATTGTTTAAAAGCTTACATAAGCAGGAGAAGGAAAAAAAGAAAGATGAAAAGAAAGTAGCTGAGTTTGAACTTAAAAAAAACAAAGCAAAGTTGCCAGAACGAGGAATAGAAACGATGTTTCGTGTAACACTTAAAAACCATATAGCTTTAAGTACTATAGCAGATACAAAAGCAAATATTTTATTATCTGTAAATGCTATTATTGTTTCTTTAGCACTCTCAAACTTATTACCAAAATTAGACAATCCATCAAACCATCATTTAGTTATTCCAACTATTATTTTTGTGAGCTTTACAGTTGCCTCTGTTGTTTTATCTGTTTTGGCAACTAGACCAAATGTAACAAGTGGAAAGTTTACTAAAGAAGATGTAAGAGCTAAAAAAGTGAATTTATTATTCTTTGGGAATTTTCATAAAATGTCTTTGGTGAATTTTGAATGGGCAATGAATGAAATGATGAAAGATAAAGATTATCTATATAGCTCTATGACTAAAGATTTGTATTTCTTAGGATTAGTTTTGGATAAAAAATATAAAATTCTTCGAATTACCTACACTGTTTTTATGACAGGAATTATAGTTTCCGTATTAGCTTTTGCTATATCATTTAATTTTCAAGGTGTTTCAGTACTATAGTGTTATAATAGCATTATCATTAAAAAACAAAAAGACCTAAGAGATATCTCTTAGGTCTTTTTGTTTTAATAATTTGATAGATTTATGATTTAATCTCTTCAATTAAATCCTGAAAACTGATGGTTTTTTTTGCATCAAAATCTTTTTGATAAATCACTTCAGCTCTTAATGCTTTTAATCCGTAAACACCTTGTAAATCTTCCAATTCTAATTTCTCTACTTTTCCTAAAAACTTTTTAGATTGTAAATATTTTATATACTTCATATATTCTAAAGCATCTTTGTCTTGAGAATATACAATGGCTATTTTTCCAGGTACAGTTAAGCGCTCTTTAGTTCCTTTAAGATTAGCTTTATCTATTCTTTTTTTAATGATTTCGTACCTAATATTATAGGCTCCGTCTACATCAAATTGTTTTTCATCCATTCTAAATCTAATCGCTAATGGAGTACTATGAACTAAGATTAATGAAGCAACTCGTAAGTCATGATTCATGCAATCTCTAAGTGCAAAAGCAACATTTTCCATTTCACACATGAGTTGCAATTGCCATAATCTAAGATTGAATAGATATAAAGAATCAAACTTTTTGTTTTTCACTAAAGATTGTCCAATGTACATGTCATGCTCAACACCATCAGTTTTATATCGTTCAAAATAATGTGGAAACATATCCTGAGCCTCCACTTGTTTTTTATCAATAAACTTAGAAAGCTTGTCATTTAGTAGAGAAACACTGTCTTCATAATCTTTACGTTTTTCATAAACAACATGAAGGTTAGGGTCTAGTCTATTCATATAGACATCAACTTCTTTAGAGAGGTTTTTGCCTAAATCTTTGATGTGTTTAAAAACTGGATAGATGTCTTTTTTTAAGAAATCTATAATTCCAACTTCATCCCCCGCATTTAAACCATTTTCAACATCTAATAAGTATTCATTTACTCGAAACATTAATTCTTTATAAATAGGAAGTTGTTCAGTTGAACAAGCTTTATCTAATACGTCTATTGCCAATGATAATTGAGTAATCAAATCTTCTTTAATCGCTTCATTTCTTGCATTAGAAGAACCTTTAATATCTGCTTGACCGTATAGCGGAAATACCTCATTAAATACAATCTGTTCTGGTTTTACATCTTCTTGACCAGATTGAGTTTCATTATAATATTTCTCTGCAGCGTCTATAAAACGCCATTTTACAGATTGATGTAAAGAAGTATAATGTTCTTGAATAGTTGCTTCTATAATATTTTGAAGCTCTTCGGAAGCTCTTTGAACTGCAGTTTCGAAAGCAGGTAAAATATCTTTAAGTTTGTTATAGTTGATAGAGTTTAACTCTAAAGGCCTTGGTGATGCTATTTCTAAAATTGCTAAATCTTCAACGTTAGATGGTTTTATAGGAATTAAAATAACACTTCCAATTCCTTTTCTCTTTAGGGCTTTGTAAAAAGAGTTTTGATTAGTGCCTATGCCATATTTTTCAACATCAGAGAGCACTACAGTTTCATGTTGTACAAAAACTCTTTCGGTAATATGATTACAAAAGAAGTCAGCACACACAAAATTATTCTCTTCTGAAAAGAGTAAACTTTCAGACATTTTTATTTTTACATTGGCAATGTCATCGTCAGTTTTAAATAAAGAAAAACCAAGCATTAAATCGTTGATGTTGTAAAACTCTCTAAGATTCTCTTGCAACTCTTCAACTACATTGTCACCACTTTTAAGAAGGTTTTTTCTAATAGAAGAAATTGTTTCATCAGTTGTAACATCAAATAAATTCGCTATTCCAAACCCCTTTAATATGTAACTATTTGGCGGGAATTTCTCTTTCCAAATATCAATATTGTCAAAATTATCAAGTAATTCTTTATAATCTTCTTCGGTTATTTCAGGAGTATTTTCTGTTTTGAAAACCTCTAAAAAATCACCGTTAAAAGCAGCTCTATAATGCTTCATTACTCCGCTAGTAACATCTGGAATGTCAAAAAAGAAAGGTCTTTTTAGATCTATGTTATATCCATGAACATATCCTAAAATAAAGGTGCAAGCCATGATATACATGGAGTCTTCTTCATAATTACGGAGATTTAATTTGTAATCTGCACCAGCATTACCTATGATATTCGCAAAACGATCTGTAAATTTAAAAGAGGTAAATGAAAAAGGAATACTAACTGCTTTAATTTCATTTAAAAGTAATGGCTGTGGAAACAGCGGCTCTAATAATAAATCGATTTGTTTTTCATATTTTTCTAACAAAGAAAAATCTGAGAAACCATCAATTAACTCAGGATAATTCTTGAGTTCCTTTACCATATCTATGGCAGATTTATGATAAGGATGATCAGTAAACTCATCACTGGCATATCTTTCAAAAGTTGAAAACATCTTACTAAAAGATAGTTGAAGCTGCACTGGCAACTCCATGTTTTCATCTAAACTAGATTTAACTATTTTCATTATAAAGCTGGTTAGTTCATTAGCGAACTAACTATTAGTATGCAAATTTACAAAATTGTTACCGATTGGTCGTTTTTTGTATTTCTAGCTAACAAAATAATGAAAGTAATTTACTTCTGTCTAAAGTAAATTGTGATAGGAACTCCGTTAAAGTTATAAATCTGTCGTAGCTGATTTTCAACGTATCTTTTGTATGAATCTTTTACGTATTGAGGTAAATTACAGAAGAATGCAAATTGTGGTGTTTGAGTAGGTAATTGCATACAATACTTAACTTTTACAAACTTACCTTTGATAGCAGGAGGTGAATTTTGTTCAATAACCGCTAGCATCGCTTCGTTTAACTTACTTGTAGAAATTCTTCTTTTTCTATTTTCAAATACTTCAACACCTGTTTCAATAGCTTTTAAAAGACGTTGTTTTGTAATTACAGAGGTAAATATGATTGGCACATCAGTAAATGGTGCAATTTGTTGACGAATTTCAGCTTCAAAATCACGCATAGTATTCGTTTCTTTTTCAACTAAATCCCATTTGTTAATTAAGATAACAATTCCTTTTCTATTCTTTTCTGCCAACCAGAAAATATTTTGATCTTGACTTTCAAATCCTCTGGTTGCATCGACCATTAAAATAACCACATCTGAATATTCTATGGTTCTTACGGCACGCATTACGGAGTAAAATTCTAAATCTTCTTTTACTTTAGATTTCTTTCTAATTCCGGCAGTATCTACCAAATTGAAATCAAATCCAAATCGATTGTATTTTGTGTCAATAGAATCTCTTGTTGTTCCAGCAATATCAGTTACAATATTTCTTTCTTCGCCAATTAATGCATTAATAAAAGATGATTTTCCAGCATTTGGTCTTCCAACAACTGCAAAACGAGGTAATTCCTCTCTTTCTAAATCTACTTCTTCTGGCTCTGGCATTTTAGCAACGATATCATCTAAAATATCTCCAGTACCACTTCCGTTAATTGAAGAAATTGTATGGTATTCACCCAAGCCTAAATTGTAAAACTCTACAGCATCAGCATCTCTCATTGCATTATCAACTTTGTTGACAGCAATAAAAATTGGTTTTTTTACTTTTCTTAAAAGATTAGCAACTTCAGTATCCATTGGAGTAATTCCTTCTTCAACGTCAACAACAAAAATGATAATATCTGCTTCTTCAATAGCAAGCTGAACTTGTTTTCTTATTTCTCCTTCAAAAACATCATCAGATCCAACAACATATCCACCGGTATCAATCACAGAAAATTCTTTTCCGTTCCAGTCAGATTTTCCATAGTGTCTATCACGTGTAACCCCACTCACAGAATCAACAATAGCATCTCTTCGTTGAACTAAACGATTAAAAAGTGTTGATTTTCCAACATTAGGTCTTCCTACAATGGCAACAATATTACTCATGGTACTAAATTTTTTGCAAAGATACATTTTCCCGAATGAATTTATTGTAATTTAGAGTGTTAAGTGGTAATTGAATAAATTAGTTTTAGTGGAAGAAAAAAGCAACAGTACCGTTTTTTTAAGACCTAGGTTTTCTTTGGAAATTGATAGGTCTCAGCAAGACATTCTTTCGGTTTTAGAAAGTGAGCTTAGCTATTTAAAGGAGAAGTATAAAACTAGAATTTCTGATCATCATGTGTTTATAGATGTATGTAAAAAAGACAGTCATTTTTGGTCGCCACATTTACATCTTGAAATACTTGTAAAAGAGAAAAACTCATCCACTATTAAAGGCTTGTTTAGTCCTAAGCCACAAGTGTGGACACTTTTTATGTTTTTACACTTTGTTGTTGGGATTTCTTTTCTTGCTTTTTTAACGATGTTGTACGTTTACAGTACCTTTGATAAAAGTATTCTTCTTCCTTTAATGATGTCTATCTTTTTACCTATTATTTGGATTTCTTTATACTTCGTAGGAAGAATCGGAAGAGATTTTGGTAAAAAACAAATGCAAGAACTCCATGATTTTTTAGTAGAGTCTTTTCCCGAGAATTAATCTTTATAGCCGAAACGTTTTAATTGATTTGTGTTAGAGCGCCAGTCTTTATTGACTTTTACATATAATTCTATAAAAATCTTTTTACTGAAAAACCGTTCTAAATCTATTCTAGCTTCAGCACCAACTCTTTTTATTGCAGTTCCTTTATGTCCAATGATAATTCCTTTCTGAGTTTCTCGTTCTACCATAATCACAGATCGAATTCGAATAATAGTTTCTTCTTCAACAAAACTCTCTGTTTCAACTTCGACAGAATAAGGGATTTCTTTTTTGTAATGTTTTAATATTTTTTCACGGATGGCTTCATTTACAAAAAATCGTTCAGGTTTATCGGTTAATTGATCTTTTGGATAAAATGCAGGAGCTTCAGGTAAGAGTTCTTTGATCTTACTAAAAACAGCCTCTACATTAAATTTTTCTAAAGCAGAAATTACATAGGTAAATGCATTTGGAACCTTAGCTTTCCAATAGTTTATTTTTTCTTCAACTTCTTCTTGTGTTGATTTGTCAATTTTATTGATTAGTAAAATGATCGGTATTTTACTATTGATAATTCTTTTGAAGAAGGCTTCATTTTTTAATTCTTTTTCTCCAATTTCTACCATATATATCAAAATATCAGCATCGTCAAATGCAGATTTTACAAAATCCATCATGGATTCTTGTAGCTGATAAGCTGGCTGTAAAATACCTGGCGTATCTGAAAAGATAATTTGATAATCATCATCATTTACAATTCCAAGAATTCTATGTCTAGTAGTTTGGGCCTTTGATGTAATGATGGATAATTTTTCACCTACCAATGCATTCATTAAGGTAGACTTCCCTACATTAGGATTACCAATAATGTTTACAAATCCTGCTTTGTGTGTCATACAGCAAAGATAAATTGTTTTTTAAAGTTTAGTTTAAAATTTGTAGAAACTTGTTAGCCAATAAAGTATCTTTTTTTAAATAATTTTCTAAATTTTATTTGGTTGATGTATTTAAATAGCAGTATCTTTGCAGTCCAAATCGCGGGATAGAGCAGTAGGCAGCTCGTCGGGCTCATAACCCGAAGGTCGTTGGTTCGAGTCCAACTCCCGCTACTAGAGTTACATCAATAAAATTAACGGTTTAGAATTGCTAAACCGTTTTTTTATGCTTAAATTTGAAACAGTTCTTGCAGATGCATACAAAAGTGCATACGATTCGCCTTTGAAAAAGAAGTTTTCAGACCCAAAAATCTACACAGCTAATGGCGATTTAAAAAAACGCTGGTACATTTACTTTTCCTACAGAGACCCTCTTACTAATCGATTAAAAAGGCAATTCGATCGCGCGGATTTGTAATCCGTGCGTTCAATAAAACACTTCTAACCTAGTAACTTCTAATTCATTATCCAATTCTGCATAATTTCTTGCGGAACTAAATACATAATCTTCTGGACTACTTACAATTTTTTCTACTACTGGGTTTTGATGTATGTAGTCTAATTTCTGTTTTATAAAATTATTAGAATAAACATGCTCTGCATGATACCCATTTTGCCATACTTTATATTGTTGCTTTCGTTTAAGATGAGAACATACTTCATTAAAATAAGCAAGCATCCATTCTCTTCTACTTTCTGGATACTCAATAATTGTTTTAACAATCTCTTTGGAAGTAAACTTTTTGAAATCTCGCATTACAATAGATAATGTTTCTTTTTCTGAAGCCTTGCATAACAAATGCATATGACTAGACATTATGCAATACCCGTAAATTTCCAAACCTCTTTCTTTTTGACAATACTTCAATGCATTTATTAAAATATACTTCTGATTTAAACGAGTAAAAACATCTATCCAACCAACTGTAGTAATAGTAACAAAATAGGCTTCTCCGATAGCGGTAGCTTTGTATTTAGTAGACATGCAATTTTACTTCTAAAGATACTATATTTTGATAAAAGTAAAACCCAAGTGTAAAACACTTGGGTTTAGTTTCGATAACACTTGTTATTAGCACGGATTACAAATCCGCGCTAACACTGTTGTGAAGATATATCCGCGCCATCGGGCAGATCCGCGCCAGCGGGTATACTTTTATAAAGTGTAGCCGTTTTTTTATTAAACAAGACTTCTGAAAAAATTGAGTATACTTCTCGACACCTTATATCCACTCCATTCTCTTGCCTTAAAAACAGTATCTAATTCTGTTTTGAAAACATGGTTGGTGTAATTACTAATCGTTTTTACAGAGATAGCCAAAATGACATCTAATATATTACCCTCTGTATACCCTAAATTTAGGAATGCTTGAACTTCATTTTCATCAGGCAAACCCCTTTTATTTACCATAGTGCTTACAAACCCTGATAGGCCTCTTAGTTTGTCATCAGAAATTTTTGTGTGATTCCTTATGGATTCTGTCACTTCAAGTGGAACTTTAGATACAGTATCCGCTAACATACTATGGGCTGCCATACAATAGGAGCAACTATTTTCAGCGCTGATAGTTAGTAATACCACTTCTTGCTCTGTTGAAGTAAAACCACTTTCTATTCTAAATTTTTTATATCCGTGCATATAACTATCTAATAATCCAGGTGAGTTAACCATAGCTTGGTACATATTAGGAATCATTCTATTTTCTTTTTTGGTGAGCATGAGAAGATCCTTTTGCTTGTCATTGGCACCAGATAAATTAACCAATGACATTTTCATCTTATATGAATTCATAATAATTAAAGTTTTTATAATTTCTTTTGTAAATTTACTTCCTTTAAGTAACTAAAACAATAAGTTTCCATGAAGAACCTTAATAACCCGGAAGAAACAAATGTTGATAATCAGGTAGTTAGAATTAAAAATAAATTAAAAATAATTTTTAATCATGATCTAAACTTACCTGTAGAGACATGTCCTATAAAAGATATTTTGTCTGCGGCATCTGATAAATGGAGTATTTTAATTATTTTATTTTTAGGCGGAAATGAAGTTTTGAGGTTCGGAGAACTTAAAAATCTTGTTAATGGGATTTCTTCCAAAATTCTAACAGAAAGGTTGAAAAGACTTGAACGAGATGGTTATTTGACCAGAAAGTTATATGCGGAAGTTCCTGTTCGTGTTGAATATAAATTAACAAAATTTGGTTTGAGTTATTTAGAAAAACTTTTGGTGATTTCAGAATGGGCTCAAGATGAAATGAATATTATTTTAAGCTCAAGAGCTGAATATGATAATAGGTCTCAATAAAATCTCTTGGTGTAAAACTAATGTTCGATATTTCGAATGAGTTATCTACAAAGAAGCTCCTTGAGAAATCAAGGAGTTTTTATTTTTCACAAAGTAAAGCTTGCTTCATCTTTGGAGATTAAATAAAAGATGTATTGCATAGCAATTGAAGCTTCTTTTTGCTTTTACCTATTCTGGCCCATTCCGAAATGAAATGCAGAAATGAATCTAACTCCCGCTAAAACGAAAACCTCATGAGAAATCAAGAGGGTTTTTTATGTTCTCAATTTTTCATGTTTTTTTAAATACTGTTTAACTATCGCAATTAGTTGCGCCCTATTTTTAATATCTTTTTTTATACAAACTAGAACAGTAATATTTAACAGTAAATAGCTCTTCAAATAGTAATTTTCTCAAAAATAAAATACAATAAATGTGTTGTTTTATAGTTTAAAGTATGTTGTTAAATTATAATATCCTATTGTAGTAATTAAGATAAAAACAATATATTTGACAACTTTAAGTATTATAACTTTCATGAAGCTAATTAAAAGCCTAATTTTTTGTTTTCTTTCTATCTTCTTTGTGGTTGAATTAACTGCTCAAGAAACGTTGCCTATCTATTCTGATTATTTATCTGATAATGTGTATTTGGTTCATCCTTCTGCAGCAGGTATTGGGAACACTGGTAAATTACGTTTTACTGCAAGACAACAATGGGCCGGAATTAAAGATGCACCATCATTACAAACTATAAGTTTTCATAATCGTTTTGGTGATAAAGCTGCTTTTGGCTTTATTCTTTTTAACGATAGTAATGGATTTCATTCTCAAAAAGGAGTGCAAGGGACGTATGCATATCACTTAGATATTAATAGAGGTTCTTTTATTAATCAATTTTCTTTTGGACTTTCTTTAACTGCTGTTCAAAATCAAGTAGATCAATCTCAATTTTTTGGAGATCCACAAGTTGCTCAAATTATACAAAGTGATAGTTATTTTAATGCTGATTTTAGTCTTGCTTATCACTTGAAAGGTTTTTCTTCCTACTTTACTGTCAAGAATCTGTTGTTATCTGCTAAGAATAACTTGAATAATAATTTAGAGCCTTTAGATTTAAGAAATTATGTGTTTTCTTTTGGATACTATTTCGGTCAGAGAAAAATGATACAGTATGAACCTTCTTTAATGATTCAGCTCAGAGAGTCTACAGGTGAAAGAATAGTTGACTTTAACTTAAAAGCATATAAAAATTTTAATGATGCTCAATTATGGGCGGCTTTATCATTTAGAAGAAGTTTTGATACAAATCCTATAGAAGACTTAAAATACATTACACCTATTATTGGAGTTAATTATAATAGATGGATGTTTTCTTATACTTATACAAAACAAATAAATGATATTGTTCTTACCAATGCTGGTTTTCATCAAGTATCTGTTGGAGCAAATTTATTTACCAGAAGAGCAAGAGCATCTGCTTGTCCTAATTTAAATGCTACTTTTTAGAAATCTTTTTCTATAATTTTCAAATCCTTATTGTTTAGTAATTTTGATAAAACCTCCCCATTTTTATTACTATAAAATTGATGTGTGGTTTTAGTATTGCTGTTTAATTGTAATAGATTTAAATTTTCTAAAATATTATTTGTTTGTTTTGCGACAGCTAAACCAGAGTCAATTATCTGGATTGTATTGCCTAATATTTTTTTGATTTGTGGAATTAAATATGGGTAATGAGTACAACCTAATACTAAAGCATCTATGTTTTCTTCCATCATAGGCTTTAGATATTTAAGAAGAAGATTATTCATGCTTTTCGAATCAATTGCTCCTTGTTCAATAAGGTCAACTAAACCTTCACCAACTTGTTCAATGATTTTAATTGAGCGATCTATAGTGCCAGCTGTTTTTTCAAAGAGTTCACTACTCAAAGTTCCTTTGGTAGCTAATAATCCAATTTTTTTAGTTTTTGTAACTAATCCTGCAGGTTTTATTGCAGGTTCTATTCCTATAAATGGGATGTCATACTTATTCCGTAAAACACTAATTGCATTAGTAGTTGCAGTATTGCATGCGACAACAATGATTTTAGCATTTTTATGAAGTAGAAACTCTGTGTTTCTAATACTAAAATCAATAATTTTCTCCTTTGATTTTTGACCGTAGGGCGCGTTTTTACTATCTGCTAAGTAAATAGTATTCTCATTTGGTAAAAGTTGATGTACTTCTTTCCAAATAGATGTTCCGCCTACGCCAGAATCAAAAAAACCGATAGGATTGTCTTGTGAAGAGATCATGTTTTGTAAAAATAAAAAATCCTGCTTTAAAAAGCAGGATTTTTTCAAACAGTATACTACATGTTTGGTGTTATTTTTGTGCTATAGGTTTCTTTACATCTGCTAACAATCCTAATTTTGTTTTTACAGCATCATATAAATTTTCTCCTTCAGAAACTAAAAGACCTCTTCCGGCTGAAGCATCAAAAACATAAAGAATCCCTTTCGCTTTTGCTATTTCACCAATTGCTTTTCTAGCTTTATCAATGATAGGGCTTAGTTTTGTGTTCTGTTTTTCTTGAATATCTTGATAGGCAGCCTGTTCAGCTTGCTGAATTCTTGCGTTATCAGTCTGAACTTCTTGTGCTCTTTGCTTATTTGTGTTTTCTGTTTGTTGTGCTTGTTCTGCAGTATATTTTTTAATTTTATCGTCTAGCTTCTTTTTCATGCCATCGATGTCATCTTTATACGTTTTTGTAATCTTAGCTAATTCTAGCTGTAAAGCTCTAGTTTCTGGCATATTTGCAATTACTCTTTCGTAAACTACATGCGCTACTTTTTGTGCATTTGCAACTCCGCTCATCCCCAAAGCTAAGAATGCAACAATTAGTAAACTCTTTAATTTTCTCATTTTGTTTAATTTAATTATTATCCTGTTCTTTTTTGTTTTCTTCTTTTTTCTTTCTAGCAGCTTCTTTCTTTTCTTTCAATATCTTTCTTTTGGCAGCAATATCTGCTAGTTTTTTCTTTCTAGCTTCTACAATTTTCATTCGTTTAGCAATACGGTCAGCTTCTTTTTTCTTTTTAGCTGCATCTCTATCTGCTATGGCCTTTTTTTGTTTGTCTGTTAACTCTTTTTTTTGAGTTGTTTTTTTACTTTTCTCAGCTCTTTTGGCTTTGTTATCCTTGAGTTTACGATCTCTAACAATATCGTTTAAAACAAGTTCGCTAATATCGTATTTTTTATTGGAATATAACATTACTAAATCACTAGATTTATCAAAAACAAAATCATATTTTCTTTTAGCAACAATATCTTGAATTGAGTTATATACTTGGTCTTGTACTGGTTTTACCAATTGCTTTCTTAATAAAAACATGTCTCCATTAGGCCCAAAGTATAAGGATTCTAGCCGTCTTAATTCTTGCTGTTTTAAAGTGATTTCATCTTCTTTTCCTAAGACAAGGTCATTTGTTAAAATAGCTCTTTCGTTGGCTAAATCTGTTTTTAACTTTTCTATATATCTTGTTAGTTTATCTAACTCAGTTCTCCATTTAGTTACTTTAGAATCTAGCGTGTTTTGAGCGGCTAAATATTCTGGAACATTATCCAAAATATACTCCATATCTATGTAAGCTATTCTTTGTGCTTTTTGAGCTGTAACTAAAATGCTACAGAAAAGAAAAATAGATAGAAAGATTTTCAACTTCATACTGTTATGCTTTGAAAATATCATGCCAAAAAATTAAAATTAATCCCCTTTTTATTAAAACTGCTGTCCAATGATAAAGTGAGTTTGCCATCCAGACTTAATATTAGTTCCTGGTAATGCGTCAAATCCATGTGCAAAATCAATCCCTAATAATCCAAAGGCAGGCATAAATATACGAACACCTAAACCAGCAGACCTTTTTAAATTAAACGGGTTAAAGGTATCAAAATTGTTATAAGAATTTCCAGCTTCTAAAAATCCTAAGGTATAAATAGATGCAGAAGGCTTGTCTGTAATTGAATATCTTAATTCTAATGTAAATTTATTATAGATGGTACCACCGTCTATTGATGATAGTCTATTGTTTTCATACCCTCTTAAACCTACGTTTTCTCTACCGTCTAATTGAAATTGAGCAATTCCATCACCTCCTACGAAATAACGTTCAAAAGGTGTGCTTCCTAATTCATTATTATAAAAACCTAAGTATCCTAACTCTGCATTTGCCATTAAAACTAGTTTATCAGTAAATCCATTATACCATTTACCTTTAAATCCTAATTTGTAATATTCTAGCCATTTAAATCTTTCTGCTGGAGCTAAACTTTGATAGTCTTTATCACTAAATAGCGAATATGGTATTGTTGCTTTTGCACTAAGACTAAATGTAGATCCATATGTAGGGAATATTAAACTTGGCCCTGCAGAATTTCTGCTTAAAGTAATGTTGTATGCTAAGTTGTTTAGGCTTCCATCACTTAAGATATCATCTCCAACTCTAAATTGATAATCATTTAAGGTAAAACTTTGATAACTTATTGTTTGCGAAAGAGTAAACCAATCACTTGGCCACAGTAATCTTTTTGCTATTCCTATGGATGCTCCTACAATTCCTAAATTTCTACCTCTGTCCACATCAAAAGTTTGTGGGTTTAGCTGAAATTGTTTTGAAGAATAAACAGAGAAAGATAATGATTGTGGTTTCTTTCCGCCTAACCATGGTTCTGTAAAAGAGAAACTATACGTATTAAATGT
>TARA_R110000787_G_scaffold1635_1_pt1 | contig 20986 bp, 34 predicted proteins | sample TARA_R110000787 | Tara Oceans TARA_R110000787 (sample SAMEA4397920) | marine metagenome | biome: Polar Biome; feature: [DCM] deep chlorophyll maximum layer (ENVO:01000326); material: water (ENVO:00002006), including particulate matter (ENVO:01000060) such as... | depth 35 m | reverse complement strand
AATTACTTTAGCTTCGTTATCAGTATCTTCTATCGCTAATTGTGTAGAGTCTGACTGGAATGCAGTAAAGTCTATCTGATCTAAATCTACTATATCTCCTAAATCCTGGTAATCTTTAAAAGTTAACTCTATCCCATCTTCATTCGATGTATAGAAACTTACGGTAGTTACTGTTTCTAGTAACTCATCTAAATCTCTTTTTACTCTTGCTTCTATACCTGAGATACATTCCATTGCGGTATCTCCTATTCTAGTCATATTAAAAGAATTTAAATATAACTTAATAGATTTAGATTCTACGTGGTATTCGCTATCTGAAGGACATACAATTTTTAACATTCCTGCTACAGGTTGACCTTTGGTCGTAATAGCTGATACTTCGTAACAGTTCCAGGTGTCTACTCCTACGAATGAGTCTGATGTTAGGCCATAACCTTCCCTATTAAGGTAGCGAGGGATTTTTACTAGTAATTCTGGATTATATTGATCACTATATCCGTCTCCTCCAACTTTTCCTAAATGCTTAGAAGCAATATCTACTACTTCTTGGTAATTTTTAACGTCTGCCATAATTTATCCTTTAAATATTTGTTTTTTACCACCTTCGTATACATAAGCGTGGCCGTTTTCTATTAGTAGTTTATTTAAAGAGGTTTCTTCTCCTTCTATGAATATTTCAGCAAGTATTCTTCCATACTTACCTTTTCCGTACGATTGAATAACAAATTTTCCGTCATTCTTTTCTAAGTACTTTTTAGTAAAAGCTGATGCTTCAATTCCTTTTGCTTTTTCAGCCTTATCTCTAGTTCTTTTTTCCCAGGTATCAACACCTTTAAATCTTAATCTTGCTTTTACCCAAGTATCAAATCCTAAGTCGATCATAACATCTGCTGTGTCTCCATCAACTACTCTTAGTAATTTTGCTCCGTATTTATACATGCTTAAAATATTTATTTAAAAACTCTTTTCTATATAACATTACCTTACCGTTGTACCTTTTAGTTTTTATTTCTCTAACATTAACTGGTTCTTTCTCTTTAACAGAAGCGTCATATACTTCCTTACCTAGTTCTGTTCCAGCAGCTTTGCCCAAGAAATCATAAAGAGAGACAGTTGCTTGTGCGAGTTTGTCATACTCAATCCAATCTATTTTATCAATACCTATTCTATCAATTATAAGTTGTTGCTTTTTAAATTCTTCCATTATCCAATATATTTTAATATCTGTTCAACTCTCTGTAGTGGAGATCCAGTTACCGTCAAATAAGGTTGACGTACATCTTCTAGGAGTAATTTAAATTCATTATCTATTTTTTCTCTCCATTCTTCGTCTACACTACGTACTCCATCGTCTACTGATTTAAATTCTATAGGAAAGTAAACATAGTGAGTATATTCTTTTTTAACTCTATTCCAAATATCCTCTATATAACTGTGACTAGGAGCATCTATTCCTGGCATAAAATTAGAGTATACTATTAGGTCCATATAACATCTATCTAATAGTAAGTTACCGGGACGAAGTAAAGCTTCTAAGTGAAAACTACTAATAGCTAATTGAGTTTTAGAAGTTCCTTTTTCATTAATGGGAAACCCGTACTCTGCTACAGATCTAGTAGATTCATTTATAAACTCGTATTTAGGTAATTTGTTCTTAAGTAATTCATAAACAGTAGTCTTACCTGTACTACTTGCTCCTACTAGTGCTACTCTATTTACCATAAAACCTATTTAATGTATTAATCATTCCTGAAACTCCAAAGTCTGCTCCGTATTTTTTATTTTGCTCTAAAAAAAACATCATTAATCTCTGAAATGAATTACCTTCATTTTTTCTTACTAAGTATAATTCTTTATCTATATTCATATCTATAAAACTTTTTTTAAGAAATTAATCCACATAAATAAACTCCTATCTCTTAATATATGAAATAATTCGTCTAATTCCACCTGAAATACGTTAAATCTTTCTTCTGTAATAACCTTACCTTCATCCACTCCTGCTACTACCTTATGAAGAACAGCACCTGCATACTCATACTTACCTTCTTTTATTCCTTTAAAAGCCCTTATTTGAGGGTCTTTACCTTTAAGTTCAGGGAAATCCGTTATAAGTCCTGGATGTCCGTTAAAAATTGAATACTCATCGCAAATACTAGGAGGCATTATACGTAACCATCCATGTAACGTAATAATAGGTTCTGAGAATTGAGAAAGTAGAAGTCTTAGTTCTTTTTCAGTAGGTTTATTTTCTACAAACACTACCTTTCCTTCAAGTTCAGGGTTTATTTCTCTAAGATTCTTAGGTCGTTTATTAGTTATTATTATATCAGGCCATTTATCTAACGATTTAGCTATATCTACTATTTCACTTCCTGTCTGACTAAAAAAGGCTATCCAATTTTTTTTCATTTTACTTTTCCTATAATATTTTCTAATCCTACAGGATACGAATACTTACCGTCATTTATATCGAATCTTAAATTATGCTTTGATATATCAACCTGATTCTCTGATATATTTTCAATAACTCCTGTCTCGATAACTCCTATAAACTTAAAATTAACTTTATCTCCTATTTTATATGTCTCTTTTCCCATTTACAAACCATTTAAATTTATGTATATTACCTAGTACTGTATTAGTGTCTTCAACTTCAAAGTTTATTAGTTCAAATAATTTCTGAGATTCTTTACTCCAGAGTCCGTCTGAGTTGTATTTAATACCTTTAATCCCGTGTACTATGGGGTTACTAGTATCTAACGAATATATCCACGGATATTGAGAATAGAAAGAAAATTCCTGCGGTAAACCACAGCCAAGTAAATGATGAGGCTTATCTTGATTGATTATACCGTCTTTAACTAAGTCTCCAAGTAGCTTTATACGTCCTAGCATCCAGCTAACGTACTTGTTAGGATGAGGTACCGATTTAGTGTAATACGAATAATCAAAAGAAATAGCAATCATATCTACTTCAGCTATATTATCCATATATTCATAACAATCTACTATTTCGTTATACGTTTTACCTTGTACAACACCGATTGTTTTTCCGTGTGCAGTACTTCTGTATTTACCGTTCCAGTTTGCCATTTGAGACATAGTACCGCCAGCATCTTCCAATGCATCTGGTACTATATACCATGTTGGTTTTAGTTGGTTAATCCAGTATGCGAACCTATCAGCATTGAAAGCCTCCTCTAATTCAAAAATAGAATTATCTAAAATAACTTCCCTACCTTTATTTACTGCTACTTTAAACTGCTCTAAATACCCTTCGTCTTCTTCAAATAAATGTACTAATGCGTAATCGTAATCAGTATAGTTTTGTACTGTATCAAAAATACTCTTCGGGCTTTCGTGCGCTATTTTAATCATCTATTTTTATATTTTCTAAAGAGTTTTTTAATTCGTTCATTGCTGCGTCTAGCTCTAAAAAGTATTTTTCTGTTGTTGGGTTAGTTACTTCTTCTAGTGCTTTCATTGCTATAGAATACGGTACCATTTCCATTTTAACATTTTCAACGTATATTTTGTGGTCTGCTAAATTAATTCCCATTAGAAAAATTGTTTTAAGTTAGGTCTGAAATAATTTATAGATTTCATTACTTTTCTGTCTCTTGATCTGTATACGATATACCTACCATTAACCGTTTCATAATGGCAAGACTCACCCTGTTCTTTAGCTCGAATGGTGACAGTCTGTATGGCCTCTTCTTCAGTAGAACAAGATTTAGACATATTGCTGTCTTGTACTTCTTGATAAGCTGGCCGTATCTTATCCTTAAGGCCGTGTAACATAACACCGTTCCCAAGGGAAACATAAGTAATATCACACAAAGCATCCAAAACTTCCACGATGTCTCCGTTTTCGCAAGCTTGTCTATATTCCTCCAATTCTTCGAGTATAAAATCGTAGACAAACTGCCACTCTTTTTTTTCTGGTATTGTTGGTTCATAATTATTAGGTTTTCCAAAAGTAGCGTTAAAAATTTCTACTTCATTCACAAACGGAACACTAGGAGGTGCTTTTACACCGTCGTTCATTTCGTCGAATATTGTTAATTGGTTACTCATATTGTTAATGTTTACAAATTGATGCTAATTCTATATTTTTATAAAACTCTGCTTTAGCTGAATCTTCGTTTAAAAATGCTCCAGTCAGTTTAGCTGTCTGCATTGAGGCTCCTCTATGTTTAACCCCTCTACAGCTTACACAGTTATGGGTAGCAGATATCATTACTGCTACTCCTAAATTACCTTCGCATATTTTATCTACTGCGTTGTGAATTGCAACGGTTAACTGTTCCTGGATAGCTCCTCTACGGCCGAACTGCTCTACAATCCTGTTTAGCTTGGATAGGCCTACTACTTTGCCATTTTCTGAAGCTATATAAGCTATGCTTACGTTACCTCCAATCGTCTGGTGGTGGTGGGAACACATTGACTGTACTGGTATATTACTTTCTTGAACTATCCCGTCGTATCCGTCAGATGGAAAGGCTGTAATCCTATCTAAAGGTTCGTATCTTCCTTTCCATAAGTCATTTACATATGCTTTTGCTACTCGATGAGGAGTCTCCGATGAATTAGGATCTTCTTTATAGTCACATCCTAAAGCAGTAAGAAAGTCAGCATATGCAGAAGCTGCTCTTTCAATAATAACCTGTCTTTCGTGTTCAGTTAACCTTGCTTCAGGACCTTCTAATTCTTGCTTTGCAGCTAATTGACTAGATATACCATTTGCGTATCCTGCTTTTACTAATTCCGTTCCCTCTATAAACTTTTTTGCCATTCTTATAACTTATTATATATCTAATATATGAAAAATAATCCTACTTTGCAAGATAATCTTGTATTGTTTCTGAATCTTCTCTTTCCCAGGGAAATACTATCCAATCATTTTTTTCGTAGCTTTCACCGTACGTAGTTGGTACTGATTCTGATGTATGTGGTTTATGGAGTAGAACAGCTGTTGTGTACCCTTCAAATTCTTTAAGAGTTTCTCCAGTATCGCTAATATCGTCAACTATTAGAGAGGTTAGTGTTAGTTTATCCGAATAAGGAAGTCCTAACTTATGGGACAGTATTACTGCAGGTATTAGACCACCTCTTGGTATACCGTATATACTGTCTACATTCTTAAATTCTAATCTAATTTGGGATGCTATATTATCAGTTAAACTATCAACCTCTTCCCATGTTAAGTATTGCTTTTTTATTCCCATGTATGGCTCATTACCCAATTACCGGTAGAATAATCTGCATATGAAGTCTTACCTACCGTTTTTAAAACTTCTTTTAAGTGTTGCCACTGTTTTGGGGAAGCAGAAAATTCATGAACTCCTTCAGTATATCCTTTTACCCATTTTATAAATTCGTTTTCAGTCATAGTTATTTTACTTAAGAAATAAACAAAGTTCTTTATTTTCGTCATACCACTTATGCAAAATAACAGGTTCTTTATCTGTTTCTGTTTGAAGTACCGTTATATCGAAGGGTATTTCACAACTAACTATGTATTTTCTTAACTCTCCTAGGGAAACATACTCCTCTTCTATTCCATCTTGTATATTAGCTATTAGTGATACGGTCTTATAACCTGCTACCTTATAGTCCCATACTGGGTTACCTTCGATTGTTACTGTGTATTCCAGTCTTTCTGGGTTTGATTTTTCTATTAATTCTTTAAAATTAAGCATTTTCTATATATTGTTTAAGTTTATCACAAAGTTCTAAAACCTCATCTGGTTCCATTGTTATGGCGCAGCATGTGTTTATATTTTCCATTATTTCTTCTAGTACTTTTGAAGCTTCCTCTCGATTCATTACACCTCACGTTGATCTTCAAAAGCGATTATATGTGGCCTCCATGTCATTCTGTAGCCATTGTCTCTAACCCAATCAAATAGTACAGGATATGATTTAAATAATGATTCTCTTGAGTCTCCTGCAGGCATAAACCATACCTTATCTTGAGGTACTTCTAATCTTTCTATACAATCTAAAATCTCAGCTAAAGCGCTTTCATCTTTACCGTCCCATACTGGCTTAATATGGTAGTCTGAGTGGTAATCTATTGATTGTTTAATAGCTTCATAATTAAGTCTAAACTTATTATGTCTTTTTACCATTCTTTCATCTGTGATTGCTCCTTGAGGAGTTGCAACACCCACAACGGGAACACTATTACTAAACTTAGGACTAATGCTAAGAAGGTTAATAGGGTAATCGGTAGCAAGAAAATGAGATCCCTCAGTTTCAATAGTAATAAAGATATTTTTTTCATGAGCGAAGTGTGTTAATTCGTTTACCAATGCTGGATGCATTGTTGGTGATCCTCCTGTAAGCATCATTTCTTTTATATGAGGATTATCTTCATAAGCTTTAATAATGTCATTAAAATTAAATTCACCTTTTTCTGGATGTATACTGGTATACCAGCTATCACACCATCCTCCTTCGCCAAAATAACACCTATGGGTACATCCTGTAGTTCTAACTACTACTGTCGGGTAACCTGCTCTTGACCCCTCAGATTGTACCGCAGTGTAAATTTCCACAATAGGAAGGTTTTTTCCGTAATCTTCTATTCTCTTCAGTGCCATACTAGTTTTCTAATTGTGCTTTATTATCATACGATGTGTATATCGCAGAGTTCTTTTCATGCTCTTTAAATTCTACTTGGTAAACTTTAACTCTCCCTTGTGTCTCTTTCTTTACAAATTGATCTACTTTTTGGTAAATGTATTCTGCAAATTTCTCTGCTCCGGTTGCTGGTACTACTCTAATTTGAGCAACTTGGGCATCTGCCATTTTTAAGAAAGATTCTTTAAATGGGTCATCCTCTGCTATTATAAAGGTATGGTCAAACATAAAATCCATCCACTCTTTAGGAGATCTTCCATCTATCTTTTCTTTAGCTCTTTTCATTCCTCCGAAATCCCATACCCAGTTTCTTTCGTCTAATTCACCTTCGAACCATATCTTGAATGATATTCCATACCCGTGTATAAATCTGCAGTGGGTATCTTCTGCTTTCCATTGACGAAATACTGTAGAGAATCCGTCAAATACTTTTGTTGATTGAAATTTTCCCATAACTTATTTTTAAACTAATTCTTCTATAATTCCTATTCCTTCACTCAATATGAGTAAACCTACTGCTATATCTAAACTATAACATAATGCAGCATAACCTAAAATACGGATAACTGATTTGGCGAAGCTAATTTGTTGATGTAATTTTGGATCTGGAATCTTATGATCATTGATCTTGATTCCTTCTAAGTTCTCTCTTTCTTCTCTATTATAGAGATCATCTATAACCTTTTTTTCTAATTTACTCATATTCGTGTTTTTAAAGTGGTGCTGTGACACTATTATCATTCTTATATTAATATAATATAATGTTTTTTATTCTAATATACAACTAATTTAGTGTAAAAATTAAATGTATTATCCATGCAACTAGTCCGTTAAGTTGTAGAATAACAAGATTCCATTGTCTACGTACTGTTGTCTGAATCATTACGCATAAGAACCCTATGATAAATAAATAAGGGTTTAATGTCCATTGACCTGCTACTAAAAAGCCAGCTCCCATATATCCAATTCTGCTGGATAGTCTCTCTAATGGGGTAAGCTTCCGTTCTCTTACCATTAACCTTAGGTAGTAATGCCACCATTTAAATTCGCAACTCTTACAAGTTCTTTTATTTTGGTGTTTAAACTTACTGCCTTTTTTCTTCTTGTTACACTTATTACATTTTTTCATAATCCTAAGTCTTTCCTAATATCCTCTTTTACAGTTCTTAGGTACTTAATTCGCTTACTATTCTCAACAAACGGTACAGACCAAAATTGCTTTGTCTTTGTCCACCTGTTTAGCTTCCATCCAAACACAAAAGTATATACTCCCATTACCAGTCTTAACTTAACTGAGTTTAGGTATAGTGTAATAACTGGTAGTTTCGGTGCTCCATGTGTAATATACGTTCTTACTTTTTTGTTACTTAGGAATGGTTTAGGATACGCGTATGGTCCTACTATTGGTACAAATTTATATGCAAATCCAGGTGTAAAGACTTCGTCAAAGAACATTTCAAGCTTAGGAGTTAATCTGAACCACCATACCGGTGATACAAAGTAAATGTGTGTTGACCATGTGATTAACTTCTTATACTCCTCTATTAGAGCTTTTTTATCTCTATGCAACTTATCCTCGTATAAATCTATAACTCTATAATTAGACTTATACTTGCGCATCTGTCTTATAATCGTTTTAAATATCCCGTTATAGCAGAATGACTTGTGGTCTGGATGTCCTACTATAATAAGGTGTTTTGTTCCCTTAATCATCTTATAATTTTAAAATATAACCTCCAAATTTAACCATATACGTAGTAATTCTAACTCCGTTTCCGTCTCTTCTTACTTTTCCTGATCTAAACCATTTCTTAACGCTTCCAGCTCCTCCTAAGTGTGCGGCTGCTAGTAGGCCGGATTCCGTTACAAGTACTCCATGTACTGTTTCACCAGAATACTCATCTATAAGTTTTTTCAGCTTTTTTCTGTTATATACTAAGAGTTTATGCATTGCTAGTTCTTGAAGAACTGAGTCTCTAAGAAATTCTCTTGTGCTTGTTTTGATACGAATAGTTTTTAAAGTAGATTTGCCAAACTGGTATTTTCCCATATATCCAAAGCGGTTAACTACTTCATACCTATTACCTGATTCCTGGTGACCTAAGTCTTGTAGAAATAGGCTATGGTCTTTTATTATATCGGGGATAATGGCAGGAGAGTCCACTATAATAACTCTACTAATACCTAATGGTTCAAGAATACTAACTTTGACAGTATCTCTCTTAATTCTGTACACCGAAGTAAACGCCATCATTGTAAATAGAGTTATCGCTATAATTAGAAAAAATTTAATACTATCAAATTTAGTTTTCATACTCTTACGAATTAGTTATTTTTAAAAAAGAGAGACATTTCGGGTCTTTCAAGGTTTCTGATAAATGATTTGCTTACGCTCCGAACTACTTCAAACCCCTTTTCGTTCATTTTAACACCATCATCTATTACAGCTTTTCTGTCTCTCTTAAAATTAAATGGTACGATTCCTTCTAGAACTGTTCCAAATTACCTTTTTGGATTTACTCAACATACTATACTTGTTAACCCTAGTATTATGGTTAACTCTTTCTGAGTTTAGTTGGTTATTGCCGTTATTTGATCTTTCAGTGCTCATTGTATTTACTTAGTATTAATAGTTAAGATTATAAATACGCTGCTAAAACGTTTTCAACGTGTTTTCTTGCTACTTCGTAATCCACTTCTCCAGTTTCATCCTCATACTGTACGGGATCTTTTCTGCCAAGAGCAATAAAAGCCTCAATCCTCTCAACACTAGAAGCAGACTTATAATCACTATTTCCCGAAGGATAAGGCTTGTAAGACGTATTTGTTCTTTTATATACTTCATCAAAATCAATTCCTAAAACTTCTACTAAATATTCTCCATTTTGAAGAATACCAAATTTATCAGTATCTAAGTAAGGAGTAAAATACCCTACTCTATCGGCTTCCCAATTTCCTAATCTAAATGCATTATCATCTGCATCTCTAAACTCTTGCCTACAATCTGGGTAGACAGCGTGATCTCCTGCATGAATACCTAAGGCGATATCGCAAGTTTCTTCTGTTTTATTTGCAATTGATAGAGCAACTGCTTGAGTTATAGAAGCAAACATTTTATTTCTATTAGGTACTACTGTTTCTTTCATATTATCTTGCTCATAATGTCCTTCAGGTACATCTTCCCCACCTTCAACTAAAGCTGAATCTAGTAAATCTACTAAGCCGTCTAATTTAATTTGCCTATAATTTACTTTATGTCCTTTTTCTGCTAGATAATTAACTAACTGTTGAGCTCTCTCAAGCTCTACTCTATGTTTTTGTCCGTAGTCAAATGAAATACCTGTTACAGTATCGTATTCACTGATAGCTCTTAATAATAGGGTGCTGCTATCCATTCCACCACTTAACGAAACTACTACGTGTTTTGCCATGTTTATATATTTAAAATTTGCCAGGTATTTTGCGTATAGGCTAACGCTTTATTATCTAAATTAATCAATTGTTGTTAAGGAAGACATTTTGTCTTCTATTACTTTCCACTCTTGAATATACTCTTTAATCGTTGAGTAGTAATTGCTCTTAGAATTCAGTAATTCTCTACTTACTGTTTTTAATGCTGCATTGAATGTAGCAGGGTAGCTAACTGTTTTGATATAATGGGTGTCATTTTCCCCTTTTATTACTCTCTCATAAACTGTGTAGCCTCCTGATGTTGATTTCGCAATAAAGAAAGGTTCCATTACTGGATCTTCTATTACTGTATCTCCTGCTGGGATTGAATCTGGTCTTCTTAACATAACTTTCTTTTTTTAATTTTTATTTCCAATATAACTGTACCATTACTATAATAAATGCCAGTAATAGTGTAACTCCTGTTTTAAAAGTAATTCCTTCATCTAAATGTATATAGGTCAGGATTGCCATAATTACCATTCCTGTTGAAAATCCTATCAATCTTCCTGGCCATAATAGTCCGTCGAATCCTTCTACTACGTACCTGGAAGCATATATTAAAATATAACTAATAGGCACGCCCATTGTTGCCATTAAAAGAGGTCTTTCTTTAACCCAGCTATTGAAAAACTGTGAGTTAGTTTGGTACCATATTAATCCTTGGGCAATGGTAAATAGAATAAATGCTATTCCTATATTCCTATTCATCTAATATAAAACTTCTTAATTTATCCTCATTTAACCTACCGGTTTCTGATTTTGAAAAACCTTCTTCATCTATAACAACTGTAGTAGGAATCCCGTTTACTTTGTATTTAGCTGCTAATCCTGTAGTATCTTTCTCAACATTAACATTGACAAATTCAACATGTAAGCCTTCGGCTTTTATATCCTCTGATACTTTATCGAAAGTTTTAGCATAAACTTTACAAGGTCCGCACCAGTTTGCGTAAAATTTAATTACTTTTTTCATCTTACTATACTTCTTTTGTTGTTATTATTATTAAAATTTGGTCTTTTTTTACTGGCTTTAATAGGGTCTATTCCTCTAGTTTTTAGCCACTCTAATAATTGATTGTAAACCTGCTTTGATGAATTTTTTGACATATAACTTATTTAGTATTATACTTTAATATACGAAATATCTATTAAACTAGCAACTATTTTACACTATTTCCATCGACAGAAATTTCATGCCAATGTACTCTTCCTTCTTCTACTGCTTTTTTAATATTTTTCTGTTTACCCATTAGGAAAGAACTTCCACTTTTAACTTCTACGAAATGGACTGAGCATTTTGTCTTACTACCTGTATTTGAAAATCCTACGTAATCAATAGGCATACCTAAAAAAGTACAATCTTCTGGTGGTACAGGAAAGTCTGTCATGAAGGGTACAAAATGTTCTATGGTTTTCCCCCATTGAACCGCACCTGATCTTTTTTTTGCATCTGTCCTAATTTCTGCTCTTTGATTTTCAAAATCGTATTTAATATTTTTTATTTTTCTTTTAAAGTAGAAGGTAACTCCTCCTAATCCAGCTAGGAAGAGTATTACCGTTGTTGTATATAACATAGTTTATTTTTTATCCATCACAGCTTAAGCAATCTTCGGAGGTTCTTGATCCTATATCCCCATTAATTACTGAGTCTGTTCTTAAGTAGTATAGTGTCTTAATTCCAAGCTTCCATGCTGTTTGGTGAACTAAGTTAATAAATTTAGGTGAATCCGTTGGATCAAATGCTAAATTAAGTGATTGCGTTTGGTCAATATACTTTTGTCTTATAGCTGCTTGTTCGACTAAAGCAAGTTGGTTTATTTCAGCAAAAGTTAAAAATATTGGCTTATCTTCTAACGGCATAATATCTTCTGGCAGATTTGCTACAGAGCCTCTATCTTTCATAATAGCATCCCAAACTTCTTCTGTATTACTTCCTTTTTCTTCGAAGTAACTTTCTAATGCAGAATTTTTACGTATAAATGTACCTTTTGCTGAGTTAAATGTATATACGTTTGCTGGGATTGGCTCAATACCGGCTGAGACTCCTCCTGATATCGTACTATTTGATACTGTAGGAGCTATTGCAAGTAAGTGTGTATTTCTCATACCAGTACCTTTACACCAAAGTGGTTCCCCATATTCATCTGCTAATTTTCTAGAAGCTGCTTCTGCTTGGCTTTTTATCTGTGAGAAAATTTGATGTGTATAAGATGTTGCTGCTATTGATGAAAAAGGTATCCTTTCGTTTTGTAACAACGTATGCCATCCTAATACTCCTAACCCTATAGCTCTACCTTTTTTAGCAGATCTATGAGCTCTAATAAGGGAATCCCTACCTGAGGTCTTTGCTAAAAATTCCTCTAATACTCCATCTAAAAAATAAATTGATGTTTCTATTAAATCTGAGTTTTTCCATTCATGCCACTTAGTTAAGTTTACTGAAGATAGACAGCAAATAAAGCTATGTTCTTCATCTGTATGGAGAGTTATTTCTGAACATATATTAGTCATACTAACGTCTAGGTTATTCTTAACGTATGCTGGTGGGTTATCATTATTAACATTATCTTTAAACATAATGTAAGGTTCACCAGTCTCTACTCTAGATTTTAATATTTCCACCCATGTATCCATAGCCTCAGGGTCTCTGCGCTCTAGCTTTTGCATAAAGTTATCATCCACTACGACGCATTGATGAAGGTTTAGACACTGTCTATTAGGGTCTCCTTTTGGTCTTCGTATTTGCAAAAATTCTTTTATGTCTGGGTGATTGATGTCCAGGTTTACCGATGCTGCTCCTCTTCTTACTGCTCCTTGATTGGTTGCCAAGATTGTAGAATCGTAAATTTTAGACCAGGGGATAACTCCTTCTGATTGTCCCATATCTCCGTTACCGATTTCTACTCCTCTACCTCTAATACGAGATAACCCTATACCGACACCACCGCCGAGGGAGGTAAGTCTCATAAGTTCAGCATTGGTTAAACCAATACCTCGAATTGAATCGGGCGTATCAATTCCAAAACATGAGATCGGTAATCCTCGGTCGGTTCCGGTGTTCGATAATACAGGGGAGGCTAAGTTCAACCATCCTTTCCACATATAACGAAAAAATTTATTCGCTAAATCAGGACGGTCTAACCTTTTGGCTACTGTGTCTGCTACTCTTCTATAAGCTTTTTTTGGAGTTTCATCTGTCAGCAAATATCCTTTTGATATTGTTGCTAATGATATTTCATTCATCCATTCAGGGTAATCTTTACCTGCTTCCCATTTGGAAGTATCTACTACTATACTCATAACTTACTCTATTAAAACATTGTTGCTGCATCCCATTCCATATGGCCTTTGGCATAATTTGTTACTCTATTAGCAAAAAAGTCCGTATGTTGTTTGCCTGCTATTACAGCGTCAAACCATTTCATAGTCTTTAATGCTCCTTTGTCTATTTCTTCTGCTGGTACTATTGGTTTTAAATTCAAATCTCCCATCTTAGTATTCACTCTATGACGAATAAAGTTTTTTAACTCATCTTTAGTTAAATTTTCTAAATCTCCCATTTCAAAGATCTTATCAATAAAATTAAATTCTAACTTTAAAGCGTCTTTTGCTGCTTGTTCTATATCTGCTACTAATTCTGGTGTTTTAAATTCTGGGTGTTCTTCCATTAAAGTTCTGAAAAGCCAGCATCCTGCATCTGAGTGAAGAGATTCATCTCTAACAGACCATTCTACTATCTGACCAACTCCTTTAAGTTTATTTCTCATTTTAAATGACAAAAGAACTGCAAATGAACTAAACAGATTTACTCCTTCTGTGAATGCTGAGAATATCGCTAAAGATTTTGCTCTATCATGCCAGTTTGGAGTGCCGTCATGTCCGTCTCTAACTTCCATTAGGTTCTCTATTTTAGCCATCGTTGCTTCATCTTCTAAAAACTCTGCAAAATTATCTAATCCTAATTGCTCATTCAATAAGGAATATGCTTCAGCATGAATAGTTTCGCTTGAACCTAATGTCGTCCCCATCATAATAATTTCAGGTTTACGAAACCATTTAGTTACTAATGTAGACCAGTAGTCATTAACAATAGTCTCAGTTTGAGCAAAACCTTTTAATATTCCTCCTATTACGTTCTTTTCATGGTCTTTTAAATTGCTATTCCAATCAGTTACATCTTGTGACATTGGTACTTCTGTATGTAGCCAATGTGCTTGCTGTTGTTTTAGCCAAAAATCGTATGCTTTTGGATATTCGAAAGGCTTATAAACTATACGTTCGTTAAGTAGACTCATTTTTCTTTAAAATTAAATTAAATTATTAGATTAGACAAAAAAAATCTCCACAGATAGTTATATCTGCTATTGGAGATGTTTCCATAAATAGCATATATATTCTACTTTTTGTCAAATAGTTCTGACATTTTATCTCTAGATAAGCTAAATATAGGACCTTGTGTAGAATCTAAGTGAGCGTCTAAGTCTGCTTTACCTTCAAACTCTATATGACCGTTGTTAGTATCCATTTTAAGGTTATATGTCATACCGTCTTGACCGTACCTGTTTTTCATAACATGCCACCTTGCAGTACCGAGTACTTTATCCTCTTTTTGTCTTGATAAGGAAAAACACATATCCGCAACCATCATTTTGTCATAAGATCCAGCTGCTTTGTCGCCCTCTATTACAGAGTCTCTAGCACCCATTCTATTAACTTGAGACGGTGTTATAATTGGAATTTTTAATTCCTTAGCCAATCCTTTAGTAGCAATAAAAACGTCGTCAATTTCATCCTTTCTTTCAAAACCTTTTCCTCTAGAAGGAGCTCTTAAATAATCTACGTAATCAATAACAACTAAGTCTGGTTTATGATCCATATCTGCGCATTTTTGTATATGCGACTTAATAGTGCTTACTGATGCGTTTTTTGGTGCATATTCTTTTACTATTAATTTACCTTTTAAGTTCCCAACACACTTTTCTACTTCTTTGCGGTGGTCATTAACTTCGTCAATAGAGTAACCAGTAAAGTAACAGTCAAATCGTTTTCCTACATAGTCTTCTCCTAATTCTAATGTATAGTAGTTAACATTATATCCCATCTTTACTGCATGTGCTGCCATTGCTACACAAGTCCAACTCTTACCACCTCCTGGATTACCAAATACAATTGCTAAATCTCCTGGTCCAAAGCCTCCTTGAATACCGTCGTTTAAGACTGGCCAAGGAGTTGGAATAGTAGGCCTGTAGTCTTTTCTATATCTAGATTCTACATCTTTATTGTACTCATGACCTATATTCTTATCCATTCCAGCTTTCATTGCTTTTTCAATATTATTTCTAATACCGTCAAAGTCGCCAGCTTTTAGTAAATCAGTAGAGCTTAAAATAGCCTGTTTCATTTCCTGATTTTTACAGAAAGTTGTAAACTCTTCTTGAATATAGTCGACATCTTCTTGAGATGCTTGATACGAGTTTCTTAGTTCCTCTTTTAACGCTACTTTAAGTATATCATTTTCAACTTTTTGAAGTTCAACTTTCAGAACGTCCATTGATACCGTTGTATGAAACTTATCAAAGTATTCAATTAACTGATTAATAATCCACTTATGTGCGTCTGAATCAAAGTAATCTTCTTGTAGTACGTCTCTGACGTTAAGAAGAAATACCTTATCTGTTAGCAATGAGCCCAATACCTTCAGCTGGAAACCTTTTCCATACTGATTCAATGCTTTTAATGTCATAACTTATTTTTTTAAAACCGTTAAACCTCTAAAGTTTTCTAACCAACCTTCAGTATTTTTTGTTATCCCTTCAATCTTATCTTGATCTAAGAGATGTAAAAATGCCCCTGTCTGCAAATCGGGTATATCACTCTTTATTATATCTAATATATGATTTTTTTCGTTAATATCCAACGAAGTTTCATGTAAATCCATCAATTCAAAATTAGTTTCAACGCGATCCCAGTTATGAATTATTTTAGGAAATATCTTCTTATCTTCCATTTTTTCCTCACATATAGAAAATACGTACTCAAGATCAGTTAACTTATTAACTAAATCAGGAAACTCTTTTATTATAGTTTTTATTCCTAACCCTTTTACGCCTGCTAAGTTGTCTGAGTTATCTCCTGTTAAGGCTTTCACTATGTTATAATTCCTGGGTAGAACTTTAAGTTCTTCTTGAATATTAGTTTCTGTAAACGTTTTTTTCTTAACTGGTGCGTAAACTTCTATATTTTTATTTATTAACTGCAAAAAATCTTTATCAGAAGATACTATAGTAACTTTCTTATTATTTGAAGATGCTTGATTGGCTAAGTACGCTATTATATCATCTGCTTCTAACTTTTCCATCATCATTTGTTGGATAGGTAGGCATTCTATGTAGTCTTGAGTCCTGTATAACTGCCCTATTAAGGCTTCCTGTTCTTCTGCCTTAGTATCATACAATCCCCAGTGTGTTATTCTAGATGTAGCCCTCTGTGCTTTATAGTTAGGATCTATATTCTTTCTATTTGTTGATCCTCCTTTTCCGTCCCATACTATCACTACTCTTGTTGGATCAAATATACGTGTAACGTACCCTAATGATCGCATAAAGCCAACCAGACCACCAATATGGTGACCTGATGGATTCATTGCTTTGAGAAGTGAAAAGCTACGAATTAACATATTCATAGCATCAATCACGAGAATGTGATCATTCAATTCTCGGGGTGGGGTTTCTTTAAGGTTGTTGAGTAACTTAGTGTAGTCTGCCATTAATCCAGTATCCCTTTAGAAATCGTCTCTTCTTCAAGGTCACCTTCTTCTATAAGGTCAAAATCTACTGAGCCAACTAATTTTAACCAGTGTTCTTTATGAGCATCTCGATATTTATCGATTGCTTTTTTATCATCTTGTATAAATCCGTGAGATGTCATTACTACTCTACCTCTAGACTGTACTCCTCCAATATGGTTTTTTTCTACTTGTATATTGGTTCGTTTAGCAAATTCAACTTGTAGTCCATTTTTAATTGCCTTAATCTTGGATGTACCGGGGTTTGTAATATTCCCAAAAGTGATTACTAACGTAGAGTCATACCACATTGACATTCCACCTTTATTTTGCAACTTAGGTTGTCCCATTGGATGCTCAGGTTTCATAGTCCATACTTTATTAATAGCAACTAAGGTATTAGTATACGGAGAATTTTCTTTCCTTGATAATAGAATCTTTTGATTTAAGTTATTACCAAATTGAGTAGACATTGCTCCAGCATTCCATTCGTTATTATTCTTGTTAGAACGTACTGATAAATCACATGGTATAGATCCAATAGAATCCCAGAAGAAACACAAATCATGAGGTAAGTTACCTTTTGATTGTTCATCTATTAAGTCAGCCATGTGAACAGCTACTTCTTCGATTGTATTTAATGTACCTCTGTCTGCGTAAAGAAAAAATCCCTCATAATCTGTAACTTTCCCATCTGAGTCTAGTACTTCTTCAAATTCTAATCCCATCTCTTTAGCATGTTCCCAGGACCATTTCATTTCCGATATAATAAATACAGGTAGTACGCCCATTTTTTGAGCATTAACAGCTGCTTCTAGTAGAGCTGTTGTTTTACCTGTATCACTATGACCTCTTAGTAGGGTAATATGCCCTGTTGGGATGCCAGGTAGTGATGTAATCTCTTGAAAAGCTTTTGATAAAGGAATCCACCCCTGTTCTTTAAACTTTACGGATGCATTTGAAAAACCTTTCTTCTTTTTGAAATTACCAAGATTAAAATTCTTCTTGACTGCCGCAGATGCGGCTTCCTTTACTTCTTTTTTTAGTTTCGCCATTTTTATTCGTTAAATAAGTCATCAAATTTACTAACTGTGTCTTTGTTGCCAGCCGTAGCTGTTTCCAAAGTAAAGTCAGTTGTTTGTTGACCTAAGCTTTCTGGCAGTTTTTCATCTTTAGAAGTATCAGCTGCTGGTAAAGCAGTCTCCTCTACTGAATTAGGATCTAAATATCCTTGTAATTGTTTTTTAATATAATCGTAATCGTATTGAGTAAATACTTCTACAGGATTAGGTTGGTCTTTCAACCATGAATCTACTGAGTCATTGTTATCTGACAGTGAAGTTTGTTTAGGTTTAATCCTAACTGATGTTTCTGGGTAAGGGTTACCTGGTCTTTGTTCTACTACCATATCCCAACCGTTTATTACATCAGTAAAATCACCTACATCTTCGTCTTCGGCTAAAGCTAATAAAGCTTTGTAGATAGTTATACCAAATCCCCATAGTCTAACTCCCTTATCTTCCTCTCCTCTAACTACTACAGGAGCAAATATACGAGTTTTTGGGTTAATTTTACCTGATAATGACCAATTGTCTTTATCATTAGTTTTTCTTAACTCTTTTACAAACTCTTCAATAGGATCTTGTTTTCCAAAATTCGATAAAGCAATCATAGGAAATTTTCCTATGCCGTAATGAAACTTAAGTTCTTTAAATGGGTAAGAAGGATCAAAAGCTGAAGGTACAATACGTACTGTCTGCTTACCTTGTGATGGTTTCCAAAATATTTCGGAATAATCGGTCTTCTCTTTTTGTTGACCGCTGTTGTTTAGCGCCTCTAATTTAGCGCGAATTGCATTAATGTCCATATAACTGATTTTTAAATTATAACTTATAGTTAATATAGTAATAAAAAATTAGATAAGCAACTTATAGCTCAATAATTTTATATAACTTAGTATTAACTCTTTTAAATTCTGGTCCTTTGGTGAGAAGTATGCAGTTTCTGTAGTCTGCCCAGTTTATTCGGTAGTTTGTATCTAATACTCCTCCGTTTAGTTCTTTTATCAATGTATTTAGAGCATTGATAGTATAAAGTGTGTTAGTTTCTTTTTTTCTATGTACTAATATAGTATTATCTAAAAAAGTAGAAACATTACCAAAGTCTACATTATATGTACACATGTATTCATTTTGGCTTTTTGAATATAGAACAAAGATCTTGTTGTATAAAATTTTATACTTATCTTCAATAGTACTTAGTACTTGTTCTAATGCTTCCTCTGTTGAAAAAGTACAAAACAGCTTGTTACTCATATCTTCGCTGGTAAATATAGGTTCGATATCGTAATCGAACTTTGGACTTGTTACATTTTTTATCATATATAAATAGTTGTGCTGTTCTATAACACTAAATCTGTGCTATATTTAAATTTAATAGGGTATTTGCCCTCTTTTTCCATTATTATTTTAATATCTTCTAAAGTTTCTTTACCGTCTTCTTTATCGAAGTCAAATAGTATTGCATCGTATGTATAGAGTGTTATAAAACTTTTCTTATCTCTAAGGTATCTAAGTATCTCTTTTAATATAATGATATTATTTGAAGTTTCCAACGATTGCATCATATAATTCATTAATTTAGCAGGATTCATATCTTGTAGCTTAGAATTAAATTCTTTTCCTGATTGTGGGTTACAGACATATCCTGCTTCAGTATAACTTTTCCACATTGAATCTATATACCCTTGTATTAATTTAAATATTTCAAGATTTTTATGTTCTTCTGGTATTTTCCCATATATTGCTTGGAAGTTAATTTGTTTAGCTTCTTTATATTGCTCATCTGTTATATCTTCTGTACCGAAGTAGTGTTTTGCTAATTGTTTATGAGCCGATTCTTCTGTAAGATCGTAGTCGAGCTGGTCTGCAAGAAGTCTTAAATGATATCCATCAAAGTCCAGTTCTACAAAGTAATCATTTTGTGGTTTAAAACATTTTCTATATTCCTCTGCTTTAGGAATGGCTGCAAAATTAACTGAATTAAAAGTGTTTGTAGGTCTTGAAGTATTATTATATAAGTTATACTCTGAGTATACTACATTGTCAATAGAGTTGTATATTGGATTTTTTGGTTTTAAAGTCTTATTAAAAGCATCATATATAGTACCTACCCCATTCTGCTCTAATAGGAAAAATACGTTTGTAGCTAAGTTGTTATAAAAAGGGAATCCGCTTGGTATCTCTAAGTCTATAACTTGTTTTAAACTTTCGTACGTATTTTCACATCTTTCGTATAGTTTAGTTATAGGAGCAAGTCTATTAACATCCTTGTTATCGTTATGTTTACTATAGTACCAGTTTAATGTTGAGTTACTATTAACAATTTCTAACTTCTTAAAGTTTGTCATTGAGTAAAGTAGTGATAGGTCTATTGCTTCCTGTAAATTAAAGTAGTAGAGAAGTGTTTTCTTATTATGTGTATATAGTTTACTTGCCTTTAAGAGGAGTTGGTAGACACGTTCTTTATCTACGTTTATCCCTTCTGTATGGTTTATGGGAATAATAAATCCATGTTTACTTGATATAGATCGTATATATACTGCTACTACTGAGGTGAGTTTTGGGTGGTAGTAGTCGTTAGAAGAGATTACCTCCACATAGCACCCTAATTTTACTAACTTTTCTAATGAATCTAATTTAGACTCTTCTTCTATAATATAAAACATTTTCTAATAACCTTTACTCTAATATAAGAAAATTTATCTTATAATCAAACTTATATTACCTAGAAGGAGCAGGAATGTCAAAAGATGTCTCTTGTCTTATTGCTGTTTTTTCAGTAACCGGTAATGTATCTGTTACAAATTCTAAAGGATCTTTAATAATTGCAGATGCTCCAGACATTACTTTTTCTAAACTATCTAATGTTTTTTGGTTTTTAGATTTAATTCCTTCTAAAAAGAATCCATTTATCATTTGATCTTCAGCTGGGCCTTTGATAAGCCAATTAAAGCTAAGTATTAATTCATAAGGCTTTCTTACCTGTAAAAGTCTTAGAGCAACAGGCTTTAGTAACTCTTTTATTTTACCGGTAGAT
>TARA_R110000787_G_scaffold7296_6_pt1 | contig 21010 bp, 20 predicted proteins | sample TARA_R110000787 | Tara Oceans TARA_R110000787 (sample SAMEA4397920) | marine metagenome | biome: Polar Biome; feature: [DCM] deep chlorophyll maximum layer (ENVO:01000326); material: water (ENVO:00002006), including particulate matter (ENVO:01000060) such as... | depth 35 m | reverse complement strand
GACTAGGGTGCTCGTGGTATTCTGCAGGCACTGCTCGACCGAGGGTGAGGTCACGGTAGGCGACCTCCGGCTTGACAACGGTCGAGCGTTAAGCCATATGTTGAGTAACCGCGCACCTCGCGTCTCAGGCGCATAAACAGTAAAAGCGGGTAGCCAGCAGGCCAGCTAGAGCCGTCGTGCCCTTCACCAGACCTTATTCGAGAGGCTGAGTGGACGGCACTTTTTTGTGCTCACAAGTCGAGAGAAAATGGCGAATCCAAACAAGGCACCACACGTCGGAATTCCGGTTCCGGTCGAAATCAAGCAGCTAGACGAGGACGGAACCTTCATCGCGCTGGGGTCTGTTTTTGGCAACGTCGATTTCCACGGGGACATCGTGGATCGCGGCGCGTTCGAGAACAGCATCGCCAAGTCCGGCGGGGAGACTGTCATCCTCTGGCAGCATGACCCATCGACGCCGATCGGGAAGGCTACGATCTCGGAGACGTTCGACGGGCTAATGGTTCATGGCCGACTGACTCTAGGGGCCTCGAAGGCTCGCGATGCTCTGGCGCTTATGCGCGATGGTGTCACGACCGGGTTCTCCATCGGGTACGACGTGGTGGACTTCGAGGTGGGCTCTGACGGTATACGGCACCTCAAGGAGCTTCGCCTCTGGGAAGTCTCAGTGGTGACGTTCCCGGCGAATGACGCGGCTCGGCTCCTTCAGGTGAAGGGGATTCTGCCCTATGCGGATCTCGCGCTGGCTGATCGGACGGAAGGCTTCGACCCGGCAACCGCGAAGGACGCGATCAAGTCATGGAGCAACGCGAGCGCTGGGCCGAACGACGACTACCTGAAGGGGTTCGTCTGGCAGGATGACGCGCAGCCAGAGGTGTTCTCTTCCGCACGCTTCCCGATAGCGACGGTGGTCAACGACCGGCTAGTCGCGGTCCCTGACGCTATCGAAGCAGCGGCGAAGCACGTCAACTCGCTGAAGGATGACGAGTTGGACTCGACGGCCCGCGATCAGATCAAGGGTCACCTGAATCAGTATTACCGAAAAATGAGGGTCGCGTTCGGTGACGACACGATCCGTGCCCCTTGGGAGGGACAGGCAAGTATGGAAAAACCAAAGGCCATGAGCTTTGACAGGATGCTCGCCCGGATGGTTTCGGAGGCCGCGCTGAAGCGCATGGACGTGAAGACCTCGGCAGCGGAAGGTGGGGATCTGGCGGTTTCGGACTCGGACCTGATCCGGCTGAAGTCGGTTCTGGAGTCTCTGGAGGCGCTCATAGGCAGCGTCGAGGTCGCCAAGGCTGCCGCTGCTGCCAAGGAGTCGGCTATAGAGGGAGAGAGCGACGAAGCCAAGGAGTCCGAAGAGGTCACCCCGGTCGCAGCCGCAGAGGATGAGGTCGCACCTGCGCTCGACGTGGCAGATGCCGACGCAGACACCGAGGAGAAGGACTCGACCGAAGGCATCAAGGGCGAGGCCGAAGATGAAGTCGCGGCACTGGAAGAAGGTGGGACCGAGGCTGGAGACAAAGCCAGTGAAGGTTCCGAAGAGGATGCCTCTGACGCCCCCAGCCCAGAGCAGGGTGAAGAGGATGAGAAGTCGTTTGTGTATGACGGAGCGCCAGTCAAGCTCGGAGCCGAGGCCGTCAAGGCTCTCGGGGATTGGGCGGGCGGCGCTGTGAAGGTGACCGATGGCAGGTCGAAGATGGAAAACTCAGAAGTGGGTGCGGATCTCCTAGTGGAGATGCTCGCATTCGCTGGCACACTCAATGGAGCCGATAATGGCTAATGAAAAAGACGGAAAAGAGGCGAACGTCGAACTGAAGCAGGTGTTCGAGCAGTTCAAGCAGACGCATGACGCGCATGATTCCGAGATCCAGAAGCTCGGTTCCGCGTCCAGTGAGACGAAGCAAGAGATGGAGCGTCAGCAGGACGCGATGGACGCTCTGGAGACGAAGCTGAACGCAGCCCTTGCGGGCGGTTCTGCCGACTCCAAGGCTGGCCCGGATGAAGCCGAAGAGACGAAGGCCGCATTCCTTCGTTGGGTTCGTAAGGACGAGAAGGGGATGACCCCGGAAGAGGTCAAGCTCCTGACCCGTTCCGACGACACCACGGGCGGGTTCCTCGCTCCGGCTGAGTACGTCAGAGAGATCACGAAGGGCGTGACCGAGGTTTCGCCTCTTCGTCAGGTCGCTCGTGTACGCACCACGTCGAACCACAGCGTGCAGATCCCGACTCGCACCGGGCAGTTCGCTGCACAGTGGGTTTCCGAGATGGGCACACGCAGCGAGACGGACGGGCTGCGCTGGGGTCTGGAGGAGATTTCCACGTTCGAGATGTACGGACTCGTGGACATCACGCAGCAGAATCTGGAAGACTCCGCCTTCAATCTCGAAGCCGAACTGAACGACGAGTTCGTTCTGCAGTTCTCGGTTACCGAGGGCAGCGGCTTCATCACGGGAGACGCGGCGGGTAAGCCCGAGGGTTTCCTGAACAACGCGAATATCGCCACGGTCAACTCAGGTGCTGCTGGCGGCGTCACGGCTGACGGACTGATCGACCTGTTCTTCGCGCTGAAGACGGCCTATGCGCAGAACGCGACGTGGATGGCGAACCGTCTGGTGGTTCGGGACATTCGCAAGCTGAAGGACACGCAGGACCAGTATCTCTGGCAGCCGGGGCTCGCGGGCCTCGCGCCTTCGACGATTCTCGACCGTCCATATCTTGAGGCAACGGATATGCCGGTTGCAGCGTCGGCGTCGAAGTCGATCGCGATCGGGGACTGGCGTCGTGGTTACACGATCGTTGATCGTGTTTCGATGTCGATGTTGCGTGACCCGTACACGCAGGCAACGAGCGGAGCCGTTCGGTTCCTCGCCCGTCGTCGCGTTGGCGGCATGACGGTTCTTCCTGAAGCGATCAAGATTCAGGTGCTTTCGGTCTAGGCTGACGCCTGACGAACTTCCCGTAGCGGGGGCCGGGCTCTACTGAGTCCGGCTCCCCTTCGGTCTTACACGCGGCCCTCGTGCCGCAAGGAGCACAAAATGCAGGATCTCCACCACAGCATGACCTCACTGGTCGGGATGGATCTGGCAGCCATCACCTCCGATACGACCACGGTTGGAAACATCATCGACCGTGCGGCGAAAGAGGCTGTTGAGTTCGTTATTCTCAGCGGCACGGTTACAGACGGCAGCTATGCACCGCTCGTGGAGCATGGCGATGCAGCCAACCTGTCGGACGCAGCGACGGTTCCGGCTACGGAGCTTCTCGGCACGGCAGCCGAAGCGACCATCGGTGCCGGGGACGACGATCAGGCCGGTAAGAAGATCGGCTATATGGGCGGCAAGCGTTATGTCCGTCTTTCTCTGGTCAGCACGGGCACGACGACCGGCGGCACGAACATGGGTTCAGTGGTTGTGCTCGGACACCCCGCACACGTTGGAATCCCGGTCTAGGCTGACGCCTGAAGAGAACCGGGACGAGTGAAATCGGTGGGCCGTCAGTCGGAGAGTCGCCATCGGCGTAACAGCCGGGGGGGGATTGAAGTCTGGGGCCGGGAGGCGGTCCACCTTTTACTTCGTTACTTTACAGTATGACAGTTCCGACGATCGAAAAAATCCCCAGACTCACACCACAGGCCCCGGAGAGAACTATGCGGATAAAGATGCTGAATCGCGCCAAGGGCGCGGACGACGGCTACACCGTTCTGGACTATCGTACCGGCGAAGAGTACGACGTTGGCGACATACTCGGCTCGACGTTTATCTCGGGCGGGCACGCGGAGTTGATCGGCAAGCCGGTCGCTGCGAGCGCCCCGGAAGCGAACCCGAGCAAAGACCCGGCGGGCCGTGGGAGAAAGTGGAGCCTGACCATGTCGCCTTCGATCTACTTGGAGCGCTACCCAGAGGGAAAGCAGGCCGCTCTGGCCGCATATGTACTCGGCCAGACCGAAGAGAACCCTCTGGACGCCGAGGGCTAAGTGGCGAATACGGTTGTTCCTCTCGGGGATCTGAAGCTGCATCTCGGCATTATGGTTGATACATCTGACGACGTTCTGGAGTCGATGTGCGACGGTGTGCTCGCTTGGATGGAAGGGCTGACCCAGAAGACGCTGAACGGCGTGCTTTCGGTCCAGTACCAGATGTCAGGGCGTGGCGGTAAGATCATCTATCTCCGAGACGAGCCGGTCAGTCTCACGAGTGTAGAAGAGCGGGACGAGCCTGATCTGAAGACATGGACTGCATACGACGCAGCGGACTACGAGACTGTCGGCAGGCAGCTTGTCCGCATCGCAGGAACAAGTGGGCCGAGCGCTTGCGCGTGGTGGCCTCGCGGGTTGAATAATCTGCGGATAACATATACCGCAGGATATACCTCCTCGACGTTCCCGGCTGACCTGCACCTCGTTGTCGTCTCGGTGATGCAGGTTCTCTGGAACGAGAACCAGTCAGCGGTGGCGAATCCGACCGGAGTGCAGAGAGAGAAAATCGGCTCTTATGATGTCGCCTACTTCCAGAGCGCGAGCGCTTCCGCTGGGAAGATGGCGGACACTGCGCTGGGTGTTCCTGTCATGCAGATCCTTGCCCGCTACACGACGATCTCGGTGCAATAATGGCGCTCACGGATTTACTGAATCAGACCTGCACGATCGAGCCCCTGACTGGGAAGGATAAATACAACAAGGACTCGTGGGGGACTCCTGTGACCGGGATAGCCTGCAGGGTAGAGGGAGCGGACATAACGCTGCGCAGGCCCGACGACGAAGTGATGGTGGTGACGCAGACGGTCTGGCTTTTGCCTGATACGGTCGTCGATGGTGACAGTCGTATAACTCTGGCGGACGGTTCCCAGCCCGACATCTTCAACGTGCGAGATATGCCGGGCGGCGACGGAGTCAAGTTCTACCGGCAACTCATGACTGGAGCTAAACGATGAACAAGACGTTTGTGGCTGTTCGTCCGATTCCTCGGCGGGGCCGCGTATATCAGCCCGGCGAAGAAGTCGAGATCGCGCATAGCCTGCACAACTGGCGCAGGAACCAGATAAGCGCCGGGAACCTACGCGAAGCGCCTTCCTCTGAGAAGCTCGACATCGCGAAGATGACGGTCAGCGCTATCTCTACTTATGTGGCGGAGATCGACGACGTTGCCGAGCTTCGTGCGCTCGCAGAGGGAGAGCAGGAAGGCCGGGGAAGAGTGACCGCTGTAGATGCGATCATGGCCCGGATCGACGCGCTGATTACCGGCGAGCACGAGGACGAGGAATTCGACGAAGAATTCGACGAGGACTCCGACGAAGACGAAGAATTCGACGAGGACGAGGACTCCGACGAGGACTCCGACGAAGACGAGGACTCCGACGAAGACGAGGACTCCGACACCCCTGAGCCGGGGGCCTAGCATATGGCAACGCCCAAGTTCGTCGTTCGCGGAGCGCCGGAGTTCCGACGTGCCATGAGACTGCAGGCCATTAGGGTCAACAAGGCCGTGACCTCTGGGCTATACGCAGAGGCGCAGAGCGTGATGCTGGAGTCTCAGATCCTCGTGCCTCGGGACACGGGGAACCTCGCCTCAACGGGCACGGTGCCCCTTCCGACGAAGACGAAGGGCAAGGTTACAGTCCAGATGAGATATGGAGGGCCGCGTGCTGTGTATGCGGTCCGTCAGCACGAAGAGATGGGTTACCGTCACACGACACCGCAGAGTGCGAAATACTTGGAAATCCCTTTCCTTGAAAGGCTGAGGACTCTGGGGCTCAGGATGTCCGTTCGCGTTAAAGCTGCGATCCGTGGCGGTAGCGCTCCCCGTGCGCTTGGCGGGAGATCCATGACGCGAGGGCTTCCGGCCAGCAGGTTGCCCGGCTGATGGCGCTTCTCTCGGACATTGGGCAACTGCTCACGGACAACGGACTGGTGGATGGAGTTAGCGACTACACTCTGAGGCTTGGCATGATGCCGACCGACCCGGACAGGGTTGTCGCGTTGTACGAATATCCGGGCCGTCCTCCAGAGCCGACTCCGTCCACTGTTCCCCAGAGCCCGAACAATCCGGCCCCGACTGACCCGACGACGTGGGTGACATATCCCACGCTTCAGGTCAGGGTCAGGAGCCCGAAGGGCGAGTATGCCGAGGCTCGTGCGAAGGTCGAGGCTATCTTCCGCTATCTGCACGCCCGGCTCGGGGTTGTGGTCGGCACAAGGAGTTATCTGCACATCTTGGCGCAGAGCGATCCGCTACCTCTCGGGCAGGACGATGTGGGGCGGCCAGAACTGACGCAGAATTTCACCACGGTTATACAGGAGACAATCTAAAATGGCAACGACAGGAATCAATTTTCTGCTCAGTGTGGACGCGGGCGGCGCGGTATACAACACGCTCGCGGGGCAGCGAAGCACTACACTCAATCGCTCGACGGACGAGGCCGACGCAACGACGAAAGACGAGGCTGACTGGCACATCGGACTGCCGACGATCCGCAACTGGAGCATGGACTGCGAAGGCGTCCTAGAAGAAGCGGATACGGCGTGGGTCGATCTCGAAGATGCTTGGGTCGCGAATGCTGTGATCTCTGTTCGGATCACGCAGCCGGACGCGACGACATGGACAGGGAACGCGACCGTCGCGAACCTGACGGCAGATGGCGCACACGACGATGCGGTGACCTATTCGGTTTCGCTCCGAAGTGCTGGCGCGATGACTCGCGCCTAAACTGACCCAAACGAACCAAGGAGCTAGAAGAGAATGGCAGATACCGGAGTAGATTTCATCCTTCGCACGGGTGATTCCGTTCAGACTTTCACGACGGCAGGCGGCGGCGGTGGGGACGATTTCACGGTCGTGCTTAACGGCGTCACGTCTGGCGTGATCGACGAGACGGACACGGGCGCACAGATGCAGACGATCCTCGAAGCGATGTCGAACATCACGGCGGGAGATGTCACAGTCACGGGAGCGGCGGGTGGCCCTTACGTCCTGACATGGGCGCAGAATTTCGCTGGGCTTTACCCGAACACGAGCGTGGGATCGACCACGGGTGCGATGACCGTGACGATAGCGAATTCAGGTCTGACGAACATCACCACGCTGGCCGGTGGCCGTTCCGATAGCCTGACTCGCAATTCAGACGAGGCCGACATCACTACCAAGTCGAGCGGGGGCTGGCACGAAGGTCTGCCGACGCTGCGGAACTGGTCCTTCGAGTTCAGCCATGCGCTGATCGAAAGTGACGCGGCTCTGCTGGATCTGGAGCGGGCGTGGCTGCAGAACAGTCAGTTGCAGGCAGTCGTCCAGACGCCGGGCGGAAACACTTGGACCGGCATAGGAGTCCTCACTGGCTTCTCTATGGACGGTTCCCATGACGACATCATGACGCTAGACGGTTCCATCAACGGATCTGGTCCGTTGACCAAGGCGTGATTCTAGCCTAGATACAAGGAGAACCTTTGCGCATCGGGGGCAGGGTCGGCGTCGTCCAAACCGCCACCTGCCCCCTCGCATAGGTCAGAATGTTTTACGTGAAACATTCAAGACATACGCAACTCGGCAGCCTCCCCGGCAGCCTAGAGCGCGGCGACTAGACAAACCCCCAGAAGTTCAATCTATCGGAGCACCTCAATGACGACAGCCGTCCACGGCGTCTCACTCGACGCCGGAAAAGAAACGTACACTCTCCGCTACAGCTTTAACGCTATCTGCTCTGCGGAGCAGCGGGCAGGCCGGGAGCTTACGATGATGGGCGACACGAACACGCAGTTGCCTACTCTCGCTCGGCTGTTTATCGCGGGTCAGCTATCGACGGCTCGTATTCTTTTGTGGGCCGGTCTGCAGCACGGAACCGATGACATAACCGTCGAGCGTGCCGGTGAAATCATGCACGAATATGTGCAGGCTGGCGGGACTGTTCCGGGCCTGCTCGCGAAGATCGACGAAGCCATGAAGGTAGCCGGGTTCGCGACCACGGCGGGACTCATGGGCGAAGCTCTGGAAGAAGAAGAAGAAGAGGCTAGGAAGGCGTCAGTCGAGGATTCCGTGACCTCGGGAAACTGACGGAGGGTGCTGAATGGCGGGCTAAGGTAGTTCGCGTTGGCATCCAGTTGGGGCTCGACCCGTGGGATGTAGGTCGGTGGACTCCGGCAGAGATTGCGATGAAGGCCGACTTCCATGTGGAGTCACAGACTAGGAGTGAGGCGGGCGCGTGGTGCAGGTCCGCGTGGCAGGTAACCTACCTCTTACAGCCGCACCAGAAGAAACAGGATCACCTGAAGCTCTCGGACCTACTCCCAGACGAGACTCTGATCGCCGCAGGATTGAAAAAGCCAAAGGGACCACCTCCGAAGTCGCAGGACAGGCAGAAGATGTGGAAGGATCACCTAGCTAAATTCGACGGAGTATGATATGGCGAGCGGTGGAGTTATCACTCTGTTCTTCACGGGCGACCTCAGTGGACTAGAGGCATCCCTCGGAAGGGCGGGAGCGGCGGTAGAGAGTACCGCATCAAAGATGAAGGCGGCGGGCGGGGCTTTGACTACAGGGCTCTCGCTTCCTCTGGCTGCTGTGGGTATCGCGGCTTCTAAGACTGCGGCGAACTTCGATCGCGAGATGACCAAGATACAAACCTTAGTCGGCGTGAACGAGGACAAGGTGAATAGCTGGCGCAAGGAGATCCGGGCGATGTCCGGTGATGTTGGGCGTGGTCCGGGTGAGCTTGCTCGGGCGTTGTTTGTCGTCACATCTGCGGGTGAGCGTACCGGGGAAGCTCTCAAGATCGTCGAGCAGGCCGCTAAGGCGTCCGCTGTGGGGCTCGGGGACACCGCGACGATCGCTAGGGCCATCACTGCTGCCATGACCGCCTACGGCAAAGAGAACCTCTCTGCGGCGGAAGCTACAGAGGTTCTGCTCGGCACGGTGCGAGAGGGTAACCTCGAAGCGTCGGAACTAGCTGGCGTGCTCGGGCGCGTGATTCCACTCGCGGCGCAGATGGGCGTTGAGTTTGGGCAGGTCGGTGGCTTCCTCGCGGCGTTCACTCGGCTCGGCGTTAATGCACAGGAGGCGGTGACTGCGTTGCGTGGCACCTTGAGCGCGGCGCTCAAGCCTGCGTCAGACTCCGCGAAGGCACTTGAGGAGGTTGGGTCAAGCAGCGCGATACTTCGGCGTGAGATCCAAGAGAAAGGGCTGGCCGCTGCCTTGCTCGGGTTGGTCGATAAGTTCAAGGGCAACGATGTCGCTCTAGCTCGCGTGATCCCGAACGTGCGTGCGTTGGCTGGTGTGCTCGGCGTCACAGGATCGCAGGCCGAGCAGTTCGAGCAGATCGTCGCGGCCCTCACGGGAGAGTTGAACGAGCTTCCGGGCGCATTCGAGGCGACTACCAAGACGGCGAGCTTCCAGTTCGATCAGTTGAAGACACAGTTTGAAGAAGCGGGGATCGCTCTCGGCAACCAGTTGCTGCCCGGACTGATCTCGGTCGCGAACGCGATGGAGCCAATGCTGAGAAACATAGGGGTGCTCGCTGACAAATTTGGCTCACTCCCCCAGAGCGTCAAAACGGCTGGGCTGGGTTTCTTGGGTTTCTTGGCGATCGTCGGACCGTTCACGATTGCACTCGGTGGCCTATTAGCTGCGATGGGCAAGATCGTGAGCACGATGGCACTTGTCGCGGGCGCGGCTGCTAAGGTCGGTGCCGCTTTGGCGGCCATCGGCATCGCGGGGCTCGGCCCGGCGGTGCTGGGAGTCGCAGCGGGGCTCGGGGTTCTTGCGGCGGCGCTGGGAGTCGGCTTTTTAGGACTCGCTGCCTTGAGTGGGGAGACTTCCCGGCTAGAGGATGAGATGCACTCTCTCGCGGTCAATGTGGACCGCGACTGGACTTCGATGAGGGCGGCGTGGGCGAAGGGGTTCGAGAGTGATTCCGAGATCACTGCCGAAATAAGCGCCGTCGAGAAGAAGATCGCAGAGTTGAAGGAAAAGATCGCTGGCTCAGATACGGGCTCAGTTATGAACAGCGCGTTCATCTCAGCGCTGGGTGCTCAGAACTCGAAGATCAGGGCGCTGCTGGGACGCAGGGCGGACCTGATCGAAGGTGCGAAATCAACGGGCCAACTTCTCGCAGAGTTGGACTCCCAGATCGCCTTGGCTGAGGGCAACGTGGAGCGCCTGACTACTGCGATGAACGACGCGAAGCTCAACGAAATAGACACAACCGCATACGAGTTGGGACTGGCACTATCAACGGAGAAGCTGGAGGAGTATGCGATCAGGCGGGATCTGCTTCTTAACCCGCCGACGCCAGAGGCCCCGGATATTGTGCCTCCATCTGCAGCGCAGACCCCGGACGACATGAAGGACGCTTTCTCGGAAGCTACCGCCCTCCAGATACGGCTCAACGAAGTGTCGATTCGCGGCGACGAAATGTCTCTTCAATCTCACCGGGCCTATCTGCAGCGCCGCTACCAGTTGGCCGCTGGCACATTCGGTGCCGAGACGGAGTTGGCTCTGGACTTGGCCGATGATCTGCACGACGTGAACGAGCAAATCCTCCAAGACACAGAGGCATCTCTGATAAACGAGAGGGCGCTGCAGCAGCAGCAGACTGCGTGGCTCCTGCAGACGGGTCAACTTAGCGCGGACGGTAGAATCGCGCAGATCGACCAACTACTCGCTGCCGAAGAAAACTCGGCAGAGCGAATTCTCGATTTGAACCGCGAAAAGTTCAGCCTGATCGACTCTATGGCGCAGGCGTCTGTTCAGGCGGCTTCGGCCTTGGGGGACCAGAGCACGGCAGCGCAGATTGAAATGCTTGAGGCGATCAAGGCGGAGCTTCTGACGATGGGGCCGGTCTATGCTCACATGGCGTCACAAATCGCTGGGGAAATAGAGAAGGCCAAGAGTGCAGCGGTGGCCGAAGCGAAGACAATGGGAGACGAACTAAATAACTCCGGCAAGGAAATAGCCAATCAGTTCGTAGACGGCTTCTTCAACGGCGCTATGGATGCGCGGTCGATGATGAAGAAGGCGATGAGTGTGCTCGTGAAAATCGCGGTCAATCTCTTCATGAAGAAGCTGGGGATCGCCAGTCCGTCCAAGGTCGCTGCGGGATGGGGGCACTCTATCGGGGATGGTCTAGTAATGGGGCTCGACAAGTCGGGGGGCTCGGTCAACCGCGCCACTAACAGACTGGTCGGGGCCGTTTTGTCTGCCGGTCCAGACTCGGCTAGGGCGCTTTCGGTGGCTTACGCTTCTGGGCTATCCAGTGCGATCCCTGTGATGAACGCAGCCAGCGCGGGAGGGCAGGGCGGCGTGGGTGATGTTAGGACCGTCACTGAGGACTCGGTGGACATTGGGGAAGTAATTAACAACCTCGACCCGAGTGATCCTCTTTTGGCCGCTCGTCGTCCAGAGTTGCAGAGGTTCTTCGCGGAGACTCTTTATGCCCTGAAGGGCAACGGGTTCAAAATATAATGGCAAGCCAGTCGCTGTTCACATGGTATGACGCTGCGATCACTTACGGCTCGACGGAGTTCTTGCTGGCGATACCTCTGACCTTCAGTTCGGTTTCTGACGTAAAATACAGGCGAGTCGCGGAGAGTCTGGACCGGACTAATCGCGAAGTGACCACTATAGGCGCGAAGGTCGAGGAGGTCGATCTCATGATTCGCCACGATGACGATCCCGGTGGCCTTCGGGACATGATCGAAGCGGGCGCTGATGGGGTGACGTGGTCATATCTGGACAACCGCAGCACGGGCTCGGCGGTCGTAATGCAAGTCCTGACCTCGACTGATTCGGTTTCGATCCAGCCGGACACGGCGACCCATGTCAGTCACGGGCACTGGATGGCTAAGGTGAGATGCCGAGTCGTTAGCGGCTCCTTGGACGCTGTGCTGACCCAGTGAGAATGACGAAGCCCCCAGCACCTTTCGGCACAGAGGGCTGGTCGTCCTGTGGTGTCGGACCCCACGGTCGGCGCAGGCCCAGCGAATGCTTTAGACCACGGCCTCCTCGAACTCAGCGATCGCACGGGTGAGGTTGATGACATCCCAGCCCGCCTTCAGAGCTTCCTGCTCCGAGCCGAACCGGCGAGCTACGTACAGCTTGTCGTTGGCGACCTTGAGGTCTTCGGTGTTGGCGGTGCGAATCTCTTCGATGAAGTTGCAGTCGTTCATTTTGTTTCTCCGGCTGTGTGTCTGTTTTCTCTCCACACCAACAAGCCACCGCTCCTGCGTAGTTGGCGCAAGGGCCTCTTCGCATGGATTAGAAGGGCAGGTATGTGTCGTCTTCGACGTGGCTCCAGCGGGCCTCTTCAAACGGCTGGGAGTCGTTGGTCGGCTCGGCTGCGATCTCTTCGTCGCTCTGGTAGTCCTCGGGATGAGGCTGGGCTGGGCCGTTGTAGTGTGGGTTCTTCTCCCAAGTGTCGAAAGGAGACAAGATCCAAGCGGACTCAGTGCGCTCTGCTCCGTAGGCTCCAGCGTACTGTCGGACGGCTGCGTTCAGGTATTCGCCGCGAGAAAGCGACTCCTCGTGCAAAGCCTGCTCTTTCTCGGCTGCGTAGGTCAGGTCCGTCATTTTGTTTCTCCAGTTGAGTTCCTGTTTCTCTCCACACCAACAAGCTACCGCTCCTGCGTAGTTGGCGCAAGCCCCTTCCACGGAACATTCGATAGATGACGACTACCGCGTCCACCCAAGAGTTCCGGGTTCGTGTTCACGATTATGGCACGCTTGTCCCGATTACCGCGACCGTCGATTTCACATGGACGGCACTTGGCGAATATCCTGCTTATGGTGCGCAGAATATCAACTTGCTCCGGGGCGAGTTCGTCACGACCCCGTGGGAGGTGTCGGTCGTAGATGCCTCGAACGCTGTCATCAACAACATGGCGACGGGCGGCAGGATGGACCTAATCGGCAGGATAGCGGAGATCCAAGAGAATCGGGACTCGGCGGGCTGGGCCACGGTCGCGACGGGTCGTCTGACTCGTATGACTCAGCAATCTGACGTTAAAACTTTCTCAGTCCAGATATCCGACGAGAGGTGGGTCGAGCAAAGGGCCACCCTATTCACGGAAGGCGGAACAACCAGCCTATATCCTGCGGGGCCAATTGGACGGTTCAAGGGCTGGTCAACGTACAACATAGGTTCAACGGGCGCAGCATATGCGCAAGTCACCGAGACAAGTGGGGACCGCACGAGAATCAGGATAGCCGAGTCAAACGACAATCAGCTAAAGTCGTCGATCGTGCAGTGGATACAGGCCGACGTGGTCGCAGACGCGGACCAGACGCGCACAGATGGATCTGGGAATTTCAATCATCTCAGGATGAGACTGCAGGGCGTAGATTATCAGGTCTTGGCGTTATCGGAGAAGACCGTCGCTGATCTCTCTGTCTCGGGTTCGGTTACTGAGCTAGTTGACGAAGCTTTTCTTGAAGCTGCCGCCGATGACGAGATCACGCTCACGTTCTCTGCGTGGATCTATACGCCCGGAGGGCTCCCGATCGCAGCGCAGTCCCAAGGCTATCGTGGCTGGCTATACGCACCTTCCGCCCCACCATCGACTGTGCTTCCTCTTCATGTAGGCGCGACCGATAGCGGGAGCAAGTGGGACGCAGCGAGCAACTCGTGGGCACTGGTCACCGCTATCTATGACGAGATCGGTGTTCGGTACGACCAGACGGCCTTCGATGATTTGGAGAACAGCACTGCAGTCTGGATGGACTTCCGAATCACGAGTCCCGTGAAGGATGTTCGGGCGTGGCTAAATAAACACGTTTATGCCCCTCTTCTGGTCGCCCCATTCATTGACTCTCAGGGAAGGGTTTCCCCTCGGTCTATGAGGACTCCGACCGATGAGTCTTTTCTGGGCCAGACTATATACTACGACTGGGCGAACTCTTTCGTATTTGACGAAGGGTTGCTGAAGACCGCTCCCTCGTGGGAATACGGGAACGACGCGATCTCGGTGGTCGTCGTCGAATACAAGGGCCTCGAATTCGCGAAGAATAGTCTGACTTCGAGTGCAGACAACATGAAGGTGATCGAAGCACCTGACGACGAGTTCACCTCGGACCGGGTCGCTCAGTTGGGCCGCCACTCGGTTGTATACAACGGAGACGGCTTATGGCGAACGTCTTCGCTCTTGGGGACTTACTCGGGATTCTTCGAGTATAACAACCCCGACTGGGTGAGCGTGGCGAATCGGCGGACTGCTCAGATGCAATATCTGGCCGACAATGTTTTCGCCAGATACGGAGACGGATCAATCACGGGCCGGTTCGATTCGCTGAAGTTCACGGCTGACGGGACGGGCAGGACTCCGCTGGATGACGTTTATGCGGGGGACTATGTGGTCCTCGACGTTGGCACTTTCCCGAACCCGCAGACGCCTTCGATGGGTGCGCGGCGGGTCGTGCAGATCGTGTCGAAGGCCATCCAGAAGGACAGCATTCGGTGGGAGTATTTGGATGTTGGTCCAGACCTGCAGCCGTTAGTCGCTCCGACGATCGCTTCTCTCGTGACGACTGCGGCCTCTCCGAAGCACTCGGTCACGGTGACGATGTCCGGCATTCCTGCGGGGGCCACCGCTACGCTATGGATCGGCATAGGCGCGGGCACGACCTTCAATCGAATAGAGGCTGGAGTCGCGAATGCGGTTGCGACGATCATTCCAGACCTGCCAGCGAACACGCTGATTCGTGTGCGTGCGATGTCGGAGCAGGACAAGCTCATCGGGTCGAGTTGGTCGGCAGAATCCACGGTCACCACGGCGGCGATATCTCCTCCCACTGGATTGACCTCGGCGGTTAGTGGGACATCTATCCAGTTGAACTGGACGGTGGGCGACCCAGACTATCGCACAGAAGTCCAGTACAAAAAGAACGCCGACGCGGACTGGATCACGGCTCGGGTGGACCCGCTAAGAGAGGGGTCGAATTGGTTTCTTCTTAATTTGGATAGCCCAAGCACCGCCTATGATTTCAGGGTCTTCCATGTAGATAAATTCCAAGGCGAGTCGGCAGCGGCTACCCTGCTGAACATCTCGACTAGTACGGCTGTGACTTTAGGCGCACCACGAAGCCTCCAGTTCAGGCAGGCCCGCACCTCCACAACGGACACGCCAGACGCGCTCCGGGTCATAGGAATCGGTTACGAGATCGGCTGGCGAATGACGGAGCCGGAGTCTCGGATCTTTTTCGAGGTCGATGCCACCGACTCGACGTTCGCGAATGTCATACAGGAAGGCTATTTCCTGCCGACCACCGAGAACGGCTTTATTTTCTTGGCCTCCTTGAACGAGACGACCCACTACGTCCGAATCCGGCACGAGAACCCGAGCAAGGCTCCGTCTGCATGGTCTTCGGTGATAAGCGCCAAGATGGTCGAGTTGGTCGAGTCGTCTGTCGCCACGGATCGCTTCGCTGGAGGGTTCGCTTACGGCGACGAGTACGCGAACGGAGACTACCAGCTAAACGTCGGGCACGGTGACGACCCCGACACTGACGGCGCATATTATGCGGTAGTCTTGAACCCGGTTTCCCCGGACCTGTATCCCACGGTCACGACTGCGAGCGCTTTCGTGCCCCGTGCGGATATGCCCGAGGTGACCACGGTCAACGGTCCGCCGAACCCTCTGGTCCTGACGCCGGGAGATGTCGTCCTGCTCACGGTTCGCTTCTGGAATGCGACGGCTGGCTTTGGGCAGACGACCCAACACAGGTATGCGGCACCGGCAACGACGGCCACCGGAATATCCATAAGCGACTTCAGGGAGACGGCGCGGTCGTCCACTACTGTCAAGTATGAATGGACGGCTGACGTTAACGCTTCATGGGTCTACGTCTACGACAACTCGGAGGCGCAACCCGTCACGGCGGACCCGTGGGGCTCTGGGGCGCTGACCACGCTGGAGGTAGGCGTTGACGCGCAGGAGTACACTGTCACGATCCCGCCGCCGGGGTATGTGGCATATCTGCAGTTTGAGGTGAAGGACGCAGCCCTTACCACTGACCAGATAATTCAGGTTCTCACGCCTCCACTGGCTGAAGAGCCCGACTGGCTGCACGACCTCGAAATCGAAGTGAATCAGCAGGACGGCTCCGTGCGGGTTCGGGTCGAGGCGAATCCTGCCGTCGAGTCGTATCGCTATGCGTTCGCTGTGGCCGCAGAGACATCGCCTCCGGCTTATCCGTCTGATGCAACGGTCGAGGCTGGCACCATTCGCACTATGGTCGGCGTGGTGGCTACCGATGAGTTCACGCTACCCGCTGGCACCGTGACCCTCGGTGAGATGGTCCGCATACGGGCCTGTGGGTACATACTGGTGACTGGGCTAGGCACGGACGGCGCGACGGACCACGGGCCGTTCCTGTCGATCGAAAAGGTCAGGACGCGCTTCAGACATTCCAACCTGCAGGCGACAACTCAGTCCGAGCGCGTACCGACAGCCACTGAGGCCCGGTTTGGCGTCACGCACCACGACCCTGACGGCCTGTCGGACAAGCTGGAATACAGAACAAAGACCGACCCGGACGGAGCGTGGACGGGGTGGAGTCTGGAAACGAACACTCCTGCAGACGCCGTGGAATACCTGACGGACGTGACGATGCTAGAGGGGCACCTCGTTTTCGTCCAGTTCCGGCTGACCTACACGATCGGCGGGTCTGTCATCGAAATAACGGAAACGAGTCCGGGCTTCGACTTCGGGACTTCGTCCTCGCTTTCGGTCATTCCACACATCGACGAAGACGGGAGGCTGAGTGCTCAGGTCAGCGGCGACGTGGACACAAAGTCAATCCGCATTCTGGCGGGGGCCACCGCCCCACTCGCGGCGAACGTGCGACTCGAAACAGCGAAGAATGGGACCAGCTTCGACGTTGACGACATTGGGACGCTGCTCACGATCGGGCTCGGTGAGTCTGGGTTCGTTTCTGCTTTCGGATATACTGCGATAAATGGCGGAGGGAACGAGTCCACCATTCTCGAAGTTACGAAGGTCACGCGGGCGGGGGCCTTCGCACCTCGCGTAGACGAAGAATGGATTCGGGAGGGGAGCACTACTGCGGCCTTGGACCTTGGGATCTCAGATCCATACAAGACAGTCACAGCCGTAGAATTCAACAAACGCGAAGGCTCGGAAACAGGAGACGTTTTCCTCGGCTGGCTGTCTTCGTGGGATCGGACCACCGGGGTTCTGGGAACCGACGCCGCGCTAACTCGGGGCGAAGATGTGCTGGTTCCCGAAGGCGAGGACTCTGCGGTTATGTGGCGGGTCACTTATACCGACGAGAACGGTGCGACTCAGCAGGTCGGAGGGGGGGCGTCTTCATCTAACCCGGACGAGCATGAGGTCACGCTTCAGTTCCCGGCTACTTCGGTTGTGCCGGTTGATGACCTTCAGAGCTTTGAATACTCAGCGGGGAACATACTCAACCCAAGGCTGCTGAATTCTGACCGTTTCTTCATACTGACGACCGTCCTGCCTGTCGGTGTGACCATCACCGGAGTCGGCGCGAGGTATTATAGGCTCGACGCGAATCAGACCGCTGTAGTCTCATTCAAGCGTCTTTCTAATATTGGCGCGGGGACAACTCTCGCGACCCTGACCCACGCTTCGACCGGGTGGGTCACAGCAGCATCGGGCACTCTGGCCGAGACGGTATCTTCTCCCAATGTCTACGCCTTCGCCGTTACCCTTCAATCGCAAACCGCCTCGAACCGATCGGGATTGATGTACTGCTCGGTCACCTTCACTCGCCACAATCAGAACGAGAAATACTAATGCCAGCGCACGCCACCACAGTAGCTCTAAGGGACGAAGTCGCCACGCCCTCAGTCGTCAACCTGCGCTCGGTGCGACGGGGCTTAGGGGGGGCTCGCAAGGGCTTCAATCAGGTTTCGGAGCAAGCCTCCAAGATCCAGCAGTTGCTCGCGGACGCAGAAGCGAACGAAGACCTGCCACACTACGCGCAGAAGCTAGAGAGTCTTCGCCAGACCTGTACCGCCCTGCAGAGGGAGCACGACAAGCTCGAAGAGCGGGCGGCTGTTTTCGCTCGTGTTTTGTCTGGGGCCGAGCAGGAGTTCGAGGACTTCGTCGCCTTCATGGATGCGGATTAGCTGCGATGCGTGATATAGCAAACCCTATCGGCACGACTCCTCTATGCTACGAAGGCGGCTGATCTCGTGGCGCAGCGGTCAGTATCGACGGGGATGTCCGAGATATATTACGGACGAGGTCAGGCCGCTGCGGCTGTCTCATTCTATTTTTTCACCGATGACGGTGGCATTTGGGCCACGTTGGACAGTACGGAAGACTTCGGCGCGTTTTCCGACTCGGTCGAGACGATATTCCTGACGCAAGCGGTCGCGACTCCGGGCGACTTCAAGTTCGTGAATGACCAGAACCCCTTCCTCCGAATCTTTGCGGGCTAACAATGGCACCGATCAACAAATCTCTATGGATTCAGCAGGGCACAGCTAACGCAGTTCTGCGGCTAGGGTACGACGCGCTCAACTACGCAGATGTCACGGTCGCCTCCACGGGTGCGGTCAGCTACGGCATAACGGGGTCTGTGAACACTTACACATGGGGCGGGCAGCTTGTCGGGCCTTCGGGCAGTGCGGCGGCTCCTTCGTTCAGCTTCGTTGGCAATACCAGCACTGGAGTTTACTCGGACGTTGCGGGCACGGTGAAGGTCGCCGTGGGCTCTCAGGTCGGGCTAAAGATCGAACCGGCGGCAGTTAGCGGAACCGACGACGGTATTCAGGTTGGTGATGTGTCGATGAAGTTGCAGTCGGACATTGGTCGGTACTATGATCAAGGTCTGCGTGTTCAGGCGACCGGCACGAACCAACAGGCCGTGCTTACGGTGATGCCTTCGGGCACATCAGCGGCCAGCCTGCTTCGCCTCTACAACTCAAGCGACCCAGCGAACACATCGGCCTTCGGAATTGAGGCGAACGGGACTACCGCAAGGATCTTCATAACTGACTTCGGTACGCCCACTAGCTTAACCAACATCACCTACGTCGCCCCTGCGGGTGGATCGCATCGTTGGGACGTAGGAACCGACGACGACGCGATGTTCCTAACCAGCAATGGCGTACTAACGCTCGGCAACGAGATTCGTTTGCCATTTGGCAACGCTACCGACCCCTCCTACACCTTCACATCTGAGGGTGGCACGGGGATGTTCGGCTCGGCTGGGGTGCTTGGCTTCTCGACCGCTGGCGTGGAGCGTCTGACTATCTCCTCGACGGGCGTCGATGTCGCGTCCGGTAACCTCACCGTAGGCGCAGGCATAGTCATAGCCGGGGCTACGGCCAAAATCAGTCTCGACGGGCCTGACGGAACGGTGGCTGCTGGATCAGTTGGGTTGGCGGAAAAATCCGGTGGCCTAGAACTCTCCTCTCGCGGTAACATCAAGTTGTTTCTCGACAATGACAACGATGGGGCCGGACACAACTTTTATATCTACTCTGGGACGGCTACGTCAACGACCGCTGTTTTTAAGATAGACGAGGCTGGTGCGATAACTGCAGGCACATGGGACGCCGATGTAATTGCCAGTGCGTACCTAGACGCTGACACGGCACACCTGTCGGTGGCGCAGACGATCACTGGGATCAAGACGTTCAACACTGCCCGCACCACTATACAGCAGGGCACCGGAAGTGGAGACGTTGACCTGTTCGCTACAGGATTCCACGACGGTTTCGCTATCGGCAACAACCTCCGGTACAGCGGCGGCTCGTCAGACCCAACCGTGGCTGCGAACTACACATATATTGAGGCGGTAGGAACAAACACGGCGGGCTCACTACTGTTTATGAGGGGCAACGGTGGCGAGGCCGGTGTCTCACTAGAGTTCTACACGGCCCCCGATTCCACCGGAGTCGGCGGCGCGGTCGCTACGTTGACCAAGCGGTTCGATGTTACTGCGGGGACGATGATCTACGGGGGACTGACCGTGTCGTTTTCCGGTTCGATAGACGCTGGCACATGGAACGGCGATGTAATCGACAGCGTGTATCTCGACGCACAGGTGGCCTACAAAGACGTAGCTGAGACGATCACCGGGGCGTGGACGTTCAGTAACGGAACGACGGCGGCGATCTTCTCCGACATTGCCTCCCAAATCCTAATGGACGGCACCGCGACCGCAAACGCGCTGAGGCGGATTACATGGAACGACGGCGGCGGCAACTGGAACTTCCGCAGCGGTCACCTATGGGACACGGTGGACGCCCGCGATGAGTACATCGTCACAGGCGACGGCGCGATCCATATGGAGATCAACACTGACGGTGTGGGTGGGGTATGGAAGGTCAAGCGCGGCCCGACCGGGACCGCAGCGGCTTCGGTCGGGTGGAACGCCTACATCCAACTCGACGACACAGGCTTCGCTGTTTCGGACACAGAGAACGGTGACGACTTCCGTGTTACGGCGGCAGGTGTCGTAGCGTCTGGGACATGGAACGGCGATGCAATCGACAGCGGGTATCTCGACACGAACGTGACCCTCGACAACGTAGCTGAGACGATCACCGGGGCGTGGACGTTCGAGGATAAGGTCACGATAGCGTTCGACGGCAACGAGATGCTGTTGCTCAAGGACACTGGCGGCACTGGCGCGACCGCGACCCCTTACATCGGGTTCGATGACTCAGCGGGCACTAGTCAGGGTCTTTTCGGCTTCACCTCGCCTAGCACCCAGCATATGTATGCGTCCACCGTTACTGGTGAGATTCGGCTCGTCGCAAAGACAGGGCTAAGAGTGTACCATGACCTAACGGAAGTTCTCAAGACGACCGCGACGGGTGTAACCGCGCTCCTAGACCTCACCGTAGTGGGCGACATATACGGGACCGGCGAATTCGCCATCAACGACGTAGGCCCACACGTAATCGGTTCCTCAAGCCCATCGGCAGCATTCCAATGGACTCAAACCGGCGCGTTCACGGCAGCCGCGAGCGGCACCGTAGCCGGGGCCTTTGTACTGCGAACCGACCTAATTCTGGACGCGGTACA
>TARA_R110000787_G_scaffold139718_1_pt1 | contig 21110 bp, 9 predicted proteins | sample TARA_R110000787 | Tara Oceans TARA_R110000787 (sample SAMEA4397920) | marine metagenome | biome: Polar Biome; feature: [DCM] deep chlorophyll maximum layer (ENVO:01000326); material: water (ENVO:00002006), including particulate matter (ENVO:01000060) such as... | depth 35 m | reverse complement strand
AGGTAGTTGCAGCAGCATTACCATAGTTGGTAAAGTTTACCGGGCCTTGGTTTTGGTGACGTTGGAATGATAATCTGTTGCTGTTAACTTTTGTAACTTTGTAATATTCACCATTAGTCATGCCGCCAATTGCAGTTGATGTCATATAATAAATAACTACATCGCCTGTTTCATATGGATGGTTTGGATGCCAAACTGAGTTTGCATCTGGCGCACGTTGAACTTTAATCATGATGCCAGCATTAACAGCACCAGCATTTAGATCTCTTTTAGAGCCGCCCAATTGATTTGAGAAAGTAAGTGTCAAGCCATCTGGTGATACGTCTTTAGGATAAACTACCTGGCCACCGCCAACTTCATATGACAATAAAGTTGTTGAGTTACTGAACACAGTTAGGTTTGAAAAAGTTGTATAACAAGCCATTAACAATTGATCTTCCCCAGCAGTTACGCCCAGGTTGTCAATAAATGTTACGCTATCTGCACCACTATCTGATGTGCCTGTCGCACGATATGCTTTTACAAAACATGATCGAACCATGCTGGCTGATGTGCCGGCGCTAGACAGGTTAACTCTTGTGGTGCTGCCTTCAGTAAGTGTGAGATATATAGTGTTCGCATCAACGACCCTGACATAATACCAACGGCTGTCAGACAATCCACCAATAACGCCGTTACCATATCCACAAAAATAAACGTATGGCTTGTTGTCTACGAGGCCATGAGCAAACGTAAATGTAATAGTTTCAACACCAGTTCCAGTGTTCACGCCAATATTACTGGCCCCACCGGTTCCACCCACAAAGAACATAGCATCTTCGGGCAACCAATTTACTGGCTGTGTGCTGCCTTGTGCCCAGCCGCCTGTTTCACCAGTGGCCGCAGTTTTTAATACCGGTAATGTTTTATAGAAAGATATTATAGTTGTGCCGGTGCCACCATAATTTGTCATGTTGGCTTCGTTAGTGTTGGATGGGTTACGACCAATTGCTTGCAATCTAAATCTGTTTGGGAATGTACTACCGGACGCGACTAGCTCATAAAGACCATTGTTAGTTATGCCGCCTGGTATTGATGTACTATCAATCCAAATTTTTTCGCCGGCAACCCAGCCACCTTTAGGAAGGTAGAAACTGTTTCTATCACCTTCTGCTTGGGGCATCATTGGAACAAACACACCATTGACAGTTCCGCTAGTTGCATTCTGTAAAGATCCACCCACTGTTGGTGAGAAGGTTGCAGTATTAGCACTACCAGAAATAGGATTTAAATAGTACGCACGCTTTGTGCTGTCTGTTTCAAAGTAGTTAACCAGTGTGTTCGATGTAGACATTACATTGAAGCCGGCTAACGTAGTATACATTGGCGCATACGGCGTGTTGGCCGGGTACGCTGTATAATTTTGATCAAAGGTAAAAGTCTCTGAAGTAGTATTAACCGATGATGCTTTAATTGCATAAGCAAAACATGACCGCATCATTCCAGCGTTTGATCCCTGGCTTGTTAGGTTAACTCTAGAAATAGATGATGGGCCACCAGTAGTAAGAAATATTTTTTTACTATCTGATGTTGTTCTTACCCAGTAATTTCTTTCTGAGATACCACCAGGGTTACCATTGCCATATCCAAGTAGCCACATGACAGCTTCGCCATCATTAAATACATGAGTAACGTCAAATTCTACTTCGTTAGTTGTAGTGTTAAAATTAACTGTTGCGTCAGCCGCACCACCAGTGATGATGAACATCCCTTTTTTGGGTGTCCAATTGTAGGGTTGCGCGTTACCAATAGCCCACATTGATCCATCATAGATGCCGGTGTCTGTTGTGTTGGTAACAGTTTCTTGTTTTTGCCTAGTGTTTTCTGGCTCGACTAATGCTGAATTAAAAGAAATGTTTTTGCTGCCCAAACTATTGCTCAAAAAGAAGCTAGTGTCTGTGCTAAAATTAGTAGGGCTTGCAGTAGTAACTGTTAAATTAGATGGTGTGGCCGCATCTGTTGTAATGGAATTTAAAGCAGACAACTGAAACTCGGTTCCCTGGTACACAGATCCAATAAAGATTTGAGTGTAGGTATCTAAAATAGATCCTGTTCCTGATTGAACTGATTTAGCCTTATATTGAAATGATGTGGTTGATGGTATTGCTGTAACAATAAAAGCACCATCAGCAGATATGCTGTCTGTACCCTGGACAATAATTGGATTGCCAATAGATAGGTTATGTTCTTCTGATGTTGTTACTGAAATAATTTCACTGCCATCCTGTTTAAGAACAGTGGACAGATTTAAACTTTCATCACCATTACGGCTGTAGAAAGTTGGAATGTTTTTTACAAGCTCTAGAGTTTCCCACTTAGTTGACTGCAAGCCATATTCAAAATCGGTATCAATTAAGTTTTCTGGGTTAGACACTCTAATCTTTGATACAGGGTCAACATATGTTTCAGCCGGCGAGATAGAAGCGCTGTCCATTTCTACAAAAATCTGTAGAGCATCGGTATCGGACATAGTTGTGGTATCGTATGTCAGAACAAGTGTTGTTGTTTCTGCTTCGACATCGATAGCATAGCTAGCCAGGCCAAACTGAGTTTGGTTAAACACATAAATAATGACATTGTCTGTTAGATTGCTGATCATCAACAATCTTTCTTGTCCAAAAATCCCGTCTAAAACAACAGTCTTGGTTGATGCATCAAACGTATATTTGTGTAAAAGTTTCTTCGCCATTTTTTTTAGCCTCCTAGAGCAATTGCATAAGCCACACCAAAGGGTGACGATATTTCAAATCGTTCATCACCGCCCACATTTTTGAGGGTTAGTGTGGTATCTATACCCGCAATAAATTTAACATTCATAAAACCGACTGTTGTGTCAGTAGAACTAATCTTAACTGCACCGCCGCCGGCTGCTGCCGCTGCTGCTACTGCACTTGCCGCTGCCGCTATGGCACTAGCATCTGCTGCTGCTGCTTTTGTTGTTGCTGTTCCAGCATCTGTAGACGCTTGGGTTTCAGACGATTGAGCATTGCCCTCTGCTGTTTCCGCTGCGTCCTTAAATGTTTCAGCACTATTTCTGTAAACTAGAGTTTGATCTCTAAAAGTCTCGGCTTCGTTTTTATACCCTAGAGCTAGCGCTGCTGACGCTGCTGCTGCACCGGCTGATGTTGCGTCAATAATTAACGCCCAATAAGCCACGCCTGGGTTACTTGATATCGGTGCGCTGCCGGTAGATGTATTAGATGTTATTGCCATATAAACATTTGCGTTTACTGGATCTTTAACAATGTCTCTTTGAGTATAATTACGGCCACTAACCCAATCACCTTGCCAGGTGCCAAGCTCTTGCGTAACCGCAAATTCTCCAGCGTTATCAAATCCTAAAACTTTATTAGACCTGGTTGCTGCATTTTGTGTAATTTCCAATGAACCAATAGTGTTGGTTAATGAAAACTTGATAGATCTATCAACAGTGTCCTGTTGCTGTTGTATCAATATAGTCGATTTATCTAGGGCATCATTAATAACTTCCGGGTAAAATCCACCCTGGTTAGTTAGGTCAGTGCCTTGCAATGGTGTAACTTTAGACGTTAGCAACAAAGTAAACCCTGATGCTAAATTGCCAAGAAGCAATGTCACACTGCCGCCTGGGTTTGTGTTCTGGTCAGCATTAAGTGCAACAGAAAAATCTGTTAACAATACTAAATTTGTTTCAACACTAGTGCTGACTTGAAGGCGCACAACTTCCACATCGCTGGCCGTAAAGACCTTAAATGTAAATGGGAATGTGGCGGCTGATCCATCACCGGGGTAAGGGCCAGCTTTTCTGATTAACGAACTAATAGTCATTAGCTACTCCTAGAATATTGAACAAACTTTACTCTACCTATTGAGGGATATGGGCACACCTTTATCATCTGCTAGCACTACTTGCTTTGCCTGTTATCAATCCTCGAACATAATCACCGGTGCCTGTTGGATCTATCTTTCCACTCTCCACATCAACAGCATAGCCTATTGGACGGCCAAGAACTGTTAATGGAATGCCGGTAATCAAAGACAGTAAGACCATCACATCTCTAATATTTTTTCCGCTGACTTCTCCATTTTGCACAATGTTAATTCCTGTTCTTACAGTTCCCACTGTTGCAGCTTCCAATACTGAAACAGATGGGCTTGTTGATATTCTGTCATCATACGGCTTATCGTTAAAGGAATTAAACGGCACTAGGGCTATATTTCCAAATGGCACTAATGCAGCAGCACCTCTTAATTGTGAACCAAAGAACCACTCAGCAACTTCATCCATGTAACCATCGTCATCATCGTCATCCCAATCACCACCCACTGTCCTAACAATAGCATCAGCCAATAACATAGGTAGACCAAAGCCTAACAAATAAGTCATAAACAATCTGCCTTTATTGCCACGCCACCCAAGATCTCTAAATATTTTTGTGTATTCAGTCGCGTTCAAATTGGCCAGCATATTAAAATAACCGCCAAATTGTATTAGCGTCTTATAAAGTGGTGAGCCTACCTGGAACGCTGCTAGATCTTCTGCTTGCAAACTATCCTGTGTAAGCCTGACCGCTGCATCAGAGCGTTGTATGGCCTCTTTTTGTGCCTTCACATCTGACATTGTGGCTGGTAATTCTGCCAAGGTCTGGTTGTAGACTGCAATCCAGGTGACAGTATCAACTTGATTTTGAAATGCTTGCTGCAAAAAATAGCCATGTTTCTGTGACCATTTCTGCACTTTGTTATATTTTGTAGGGTTCAACAGCAAATCATTTAAAGTTTCCTGGATATCAAAGATCTGACTGTTCTGACGTTCAGCCATAAATGTAGACAACGCCGCCACTTCTTCTAAAGATTTTTGTGGTGATTTAAGATACCTGGCAAAACCGCTTCTGAGATATGACCCTTTAACCTTTATTGCTGATGGAAAATACCCGGTCAATTGCTGCAATGCGTTTGTAATGTTAGCAAACATAATACCAACACCGGTTCTGTTTCTCACTCCTTGCCAGAATGCATCTATACTTTTGTGCATACCTGGTTCAACTGTTGTCTGCCTTGCTGACCGATTTAGCCAGGGAATTAACATTTCCTCAATAGCGCCAGGATCAATCAAATTCATTTTATCTGAAAATGACCGGCTCTTTATAATTTTTAAAACATCTTTAATTGCTGGTTGGATGTAAGCAAAACGCAACACATCATCGATATGCTTGGTCATCATGCGTATATCTAATGATAACGGCTTGTTATATTCCACACGCCCTTTGGTAAATCCTAACCCGGTGCTTGGCATAGACTGCCTAAAATCACCTTCTAGCTCTTCAATCTTTTGGTTTCGTACTGCATCCCTGGTCATAAAGTAATCAGTTTTGGCCGGCACATATCCACCTCTAAATGTGCCAAATTCATTTGTTATAGATGATGCCTCTACTTCATTGAAATAATAACCATACAAATCACGATGCGCTTTCTGCGCTAATGGTTTCATTTCTTCATTAAGATCCCACACTGCTTGCAAAAACTCAAAATCGTTTTTAGTTAATACGCCTTCACCAATTAACCTTTCAAGCAACGCATCCCAGTTAGATGTGTTTAAGGTTTCATCTGGATTACGGCTACCCCAGCCCCTACCCAATAATAGTTTTGTTAGATTGCTTTCATTACCCATGTGCAACATCGCACCAAGTAATTCAGCTTTACCCAAGCCACCATTCTCAGACCCAAACGTATAGCCAATTTCTGTTCCGACAATTTTTTGTTTGCCCATATCTACCGCAGAAACTAATTCTGAATAACGTTTTACAAAATCATTTCGCGCAACACGATATGCGTTAATACTATCTTTTACCGGACGCCATATATACTTGGTAAATAAACCATAGCCGGCCTCACCATCCATACTGTCTGCCCAATGCTCTACACGGCGCAGCATAGCTTTAGTAGTGTTGATAGTACGAGCAGCCCTAGCTTTACGCCCAGGCGCCTCTGTGTCTCCTGGCATTGTCTCAGGTACACCAATTTCTTCTAGTCGTTGGTTTAGTCCATCAAGAACAACATCAAGAGATATTTGCTGACCTTCATTTTCAATTGTTTTGTCGCGCCTAGACTGATGCCACAAAGACGATATCAAATCATTTAATGATCTAAACTCATCTACAGTTAATTGTTTTATATCTTTCTGGCCACGCGCAGCGTCCATAATTAATGGTTCTAGCTGCGTATAGAAATCCGGGTTATATGTCTTGAGAGCTTCAACATAATCTAATGGGCTGTCTATTTTTGGGCCTACGCCATAGCTAGACAAAATCGCCCTGGCTGCATTAACCAGATCTACATTTCTATTTTTCCCAAGTTTTTTATCTGCTTTGAAAATCTTGGCATACATAGCCAATGCTTTTTTAAACTCTTCCTGGATCTCAACAGACTGTTTCGCTAATTGATTTTGCACTAATTGATTACGTTTAGCCTGGACTGCTTTGTCTGGCTCACCTTTACGCATAGCTTTGTCTGCTGCTTTAGCTGCTTGTTTTTCTTGCCGGGTAAAAACAGACGGCCTAACATCTTTTAATATTTTGCTGTTCAGTATTTTTTTTGCCACTTCTTTAGCTGCTGCTAATTGGTAACGTACTGGCTGTTGTGATTTAGCTAAAAATCTTAATTCAACAGAAATAAATCTTGCCCTGGCTTCGTTATGTAAAGACTTCTGCACCTCTAGTTCCATTGCCTTTGGGTCTGTTAACTCTCCAAATTCATCCAGCATTCTTTGATCAGTGCGTTCTGCTATTAATTCTTTCATGGGCTTTGCATTTAAAAATGACTGCACCATTTCAGAACCACTACCAAACCCATACATTTCAGCAGCCACATCAACAGGCATACCATCTTTAGATAGCAGCCCAAATTTTCCATAGCCTAACGATTTTATTTGGTCATCAGTTAAATTTAATCCGGGAATATTCTTAACACTTGCAATAGATAATTTTTGACCACCTTCAACTGTAACTGTTTCACCGGCTTCGTTAATGGCCGTGCCTCGTTTAATAAGCTGCATAACGCGATACACTAATGTTTTTTGAACTTCTGCTGCCTCTTCTTCTGCTATTGCTTTTCTTTGCGTTTTTGCTTCGGCTTGCAGTTTTTTCAAAACTTTTGTGCGTGCGTTACCCAGCCATTTAACCTGGCGCATACTAGCTTTATTTAAATCTGTAACAGCATCATCATGCGCTGCTTTAATTGTTTCCTGGTAATCTGCCCAGGTGGCATCATCCATGCCGCTCTGATCTTGTGTGGCAAACATAGGCTGCATACCATACACTTGTTCAGCTTCTATAATCTGTTCTTCTGATGCAATCATACGATCCATTACACTTCGGATCTCGTCAGTTAACATAGGCAAATCTTTGCCGTTTTCTTTACGATACATCACGTTTAATTCATCGCGAATTGATTTGTAAACACGCCTCAAGAACCGGCTAAATTTATCAAACAACGTCTGCATATCTTTGCTAGGCGCCTTGCCTTCAAACAAATATATTTCGTAATTGTATGCGAACTGTTCATGGTACTGTCGTTGTTTCTCTAACGACATGGCGTTCCAGGTAGCAAGATCTTTAATACCAAACCAATCTAATATGGCTTGCATATCTTGCTGCATCTTAGGCGTTGCATTTGGTAATGCCGCCATATCTGAATAAACAGTTAAAAAGAAATGTGCAGTTTCATGTAAGAATGTAGAATAATCTGCATCCTTGTTTAACATTGTGGCTAGTTTTCTAGGATCGAAACCACCTCTTGCTGCATTAAATTGTGCGCCCTGGCTAGACGCCTGGTCTACTGCACCTTGTTCACTTTGTTGGCGCAGTTGTTCTGGTGTTAGATCTTGTCCTTCAACTCTTTCATTACTTGCAGTGTCTCCGATATCGGCTGCATCGCTTGTGTTGTCGCGTCCACTACTTCCATCTCCGATAGCTGACTGTCTGAGAATGTCTCCATCGAGGGCCGTATTGGCTGCAAGTCTATTGGTAATTGGTTGATCGATGCCATTCGCGACATCCTGTTCTGAAATGCTGATCGCTTCATATTTTTCTCCTAACGTTTGTGCAAGAACATCTAGGCTATCCAGGTCTACATCTGGCCGCATATACCAGGCTTGGTTACCACTTTCGGTAACTTTAAAACCGGCTGGAACAACCTTGTTCTTTGGTTTTTTTATTTCTCCCAGGAACGTTTGAAAATCGTCTACTGTAAAACGATAGTCTGCTTTTCCCGGAACTGAGTATAGGAAGTATGGCATATTGTTGCCGTTTCGTCCATACCTAGCGCCATATGCAAATGCGCCATATTCGCCCTCTTTTGCTGTCACACCTTCTAGTGGTTGGTTAACTCCGCGAGCGGCTGCTAAGATAGCATCAATCGTTGCGTGTGATGCTTCTTGGTTAGATGAAGCTACCCATGTTTCCCAATGGTAACGCCCGGCAGATGCGTTTTCTACTCTGCCCAATTGCTCATAAATTCCTTCAACACGATTAAGCAAAGCATTTTCTAATGCTTCATAAACCAACAATCCTCTACCACCATATGTAAGACTTGCCAGATCACTGCCAGCAGCAGTGCTTTTCTTTCCTGTTTTGGGATTTAGTAATTTAAATCCATCATATAAATTTACGCCATCAAACCGGCCATCGTTCCACATCTCTCTGATTTGCACCCGGTCTAAAACCAGCACATCATCAAACCCAGCAACCAACAAAGTAAATGAAACAACCTTGTTGTCGATGCCAACGCCTTCACCCATTTCCAAAAACTTACGGCGCACGCTCTTGCCGGTAGCTTCCGGGTCACCCATCATGTCATGCAATACTTGCAGCCTGGTACGCCCAGTGCCATCGCCAGCATCTAATGACATCTTTTTCATAAACGTTGCGCCATAAGCATTTAAGTTATGCGCTGCACCAGCACCTGGCTGGCCACTGCCTTTAGGTGCAGTTGTTGATGCCCATTGTCTATATGTAATTGCTGGGCCATCTGGCCTTTGCTCAACTACAAACGCTGCATCTGATTGCTTTGGTTTAGGTGTTGCCTTTTTAATTTTAGCGCTTGCTGTTTCCCATGAAAATAATGCTCTCTCAAAAAGAACCTGGCTTAACTCCGCTGCCGTTCCAAATTCTGAGTAAACTATTCTTGCACCATCAGGGTCAAAATTGCCTTCTGCTGCCATTGTTATCCAGGGTTCGATGCCATAAAAGCTATCGATAAACAAACCTTCTTGAGTGTATGGTGACACGCCTCTAGATAAGAATGACCACAAAAACAATTTGCCGGTATCTTCTATAGCAATACGGCCATTAATATAATCATCTCTAAACCCAGCGGCATTTTCAAAACCATGATTGGCATCTTCAATTTGCCCTGGTGATAGTGTGCTTAACAATTCTACTGCACCGGCCCCATCGTTTGCCATGTTGTTAATAAAATTATATGGCGGTGCTGGTATTTCATTAGTAGCCAATGCATCAGTCATCATTGCTGCCCATGCTTCTGGTGAAGCCACCGGATCTGGGTGCCGCTCTAACACTTCATCAATTGCGGCAATTTGTCTTGGTGCTGTAGTGTTTTTTGTTTCTTGTGCAAACAACGGCTTTTTCTTTGCCGGCACTTTATCTTTACTGGTGACACGCAGATAGGGCATAAACCCACCGCTATTGCCTGGCACTTTTGATGCGCCTGGAATAGTTGGCATGGCGCCCTGGTTAAATACTGCACCACTTTCACTATCAAATGCTGCACCCAGATCGCTCATTTGACCGGTTAGTTCTTGTGCCCGGCTGTCATCAATGCCGGTCATAGAATTTGCCACCTGATTTTCTAGACCATTTTCTTCCAGGATGTTTTTAATTTCGCTGTCGGGCATTACCCTGGTAACCTTCATAGAACCAGCTATAGGCCACCCACCAGCGTCATTAGATGCATTTGGGTTGGTCTTATAGTCATAGCTTTCTTGTGGCCCTATAAGCCTGTCCTTGATGCCTTCTAGCATTCCATTCTTCATTACTGGACTATTAGTGCTTTCAGCTTGTGTTGCTTCTGATATTGCCGGCAACTGCACTTCTACCCAGACACGCTGCTGCCCTTTGACCTTTGCTTTACCTTGGTCAAATACTGGCAAATTAACTGCGTGTATTCCTGGACGTTCTGCTAGTTGTTTATTTCCTATAGATGGACGTTGATTTTCTGCCAAGAACCATTGACCGCCGGTATAACCCTGGGCACCACCCTGTTCTGGCTTTGCGTACAATGGAAACACAACACCAGGGCGCCCACTTTGGATCTTCATTAATTTATATACTGTTCTTGTTTCAGTAGGTATCTGGCCTTCTGGAACAAACTCATAAAGCAGCCCACTGCTTTTGCCGGTGACCTGGCTAACCGGGCCTTGTTGTTTTAATAGGTCTGCTGTTTCTGTAGACCAGGTGCCACTGTTAAATGTTGATTTGACCATCTTAGGATCAAAGACAACCACCTCATTGCTTTCCTGATCGATAGGCATGATGACGCCATCGTATCCTTCAGCTATTAATTTTGCAGTAAATGCATCTGCACCTTTACGGCCTAAATCTTTTATTTGATATTTTTCATCTAACGTTGCCCGGTATGGATTTTCCAATCTGGCATAGAGCGGCATAATTTGTGCGCCTACATCTTGATCATCTGTTATGTCTGGGTTGGTTCTTTTCTTACGCTGTTTACCTTCTGCATATATTTTGGCCAGGATAGGGCTGTCGCTCATATACACGCCAGTGCCTAGCCACCCACTATCTCCCCGGTTAGGATGGTCTAAATCAAATGCATCAATATTGTCGGCAGTGCCGTGATACAAAATTAATGGATCGCCCAGGTCATCTTTCAGCATAGAGTTTCCAAAGAACTCTTTAAACTGTTTGCTTTCTGTTTTTACTTTTCCATCTTGTTCAAACAATTCTTGCGTCAATATAGCTGGGTCTTGCATTTGTCCTGGCTGCAATTGTTGTGTTCCCAGGATTTTATATGCGTACTGATTGTAAAATGACATGGGATCTATGCCCAATTCTGCTGCTTGTGTCACAACAAAATCACGAACATGATCAGCAAATGCTTGGTTTACGTTACTTGTGTAAACTGCTGTTTGTGACAATTGCTCTAATACTGCCTTCTTAACTGCGGCTGCGCTTTCTTTAAAACCTTCTATCTCTAAATTCTTTTCTTCTATAATAGCCTGGGCTTCTGCTTCCATATCCTGTCTATCACGCTGAAACTGTATTGCTTCAGATGCGCTCATACTTTCTTCAGTCACACGCATATGCGGCTTCATGCTTTCGCCTAGTTGGGTGCCAGCAATATTGGAAGCGTATTCTCCGGTAGGAATTAATATGTCGTTTGTTGTTCCATCCTGGTTTAGAGCTTCATTTAATTGCTGCGCCACTTCTGGCATTGATTGCTCTAGCTGCTCTATTGTCACGTTGGCATCAGTTAATGCCTGGTTAAACATTTCCGCATTAACATAAATATTTTCAACATTGTTGCCATCAGCTACAGCTTGCACATACTTTTTAAATGCATCTTTGTTACGGCCTTTTACTTTAGTAATTTCTGATGCGTTGTTTAAGCTATCTATAAATGAGCTTTCGTTTTTTGATTTTGATGCAGCCACCATATCTGATGTAAAACTTACAGACGCTCCAGGTATAGCCAGCAGTGTCATGGCTTTACCGACCTTTTCAAAGATCGTCAGTAACTGTGTTGCAATTTGATCTTGGCCTTCTGGTGTTGACATCAAACTTTTAAATTCTTTTTCATCAAATGCTTTAGCTATTTCTTCACCAGCTATAGCAGATATTTCTTGCAGAACTTCTGTGGTTACTTCACCAATCCACGCTTTAGTATAATCTTTTCCAAATGCCGCCATTGCAGTTGAAAAAGATTTTTTCTTCATACTGTCGGCCATTTTAGTTGTGACCGCTTTTGTTAGAGCTTTCTTAATTGGCGCACCAACAAATTTTAAACCAACCACTTCTAGTGTTGCGTTAACCAATCCAACGCCAGTTGACGCATACTGTGCAATTTCTTGATCTATGCCACTATTAAGCATTTCTAGATAAGAATGACCGCTCTCAATAACATATGCATCAGCACCCATCTTGGCTGTAAATCCAGCAAAGAACCCGGCCAACGTTGCGCCGCCCACTGTTAATGGTGCAACGATTGCTTGAGGCCCAGCGACTGCCGGGATAGCCGCTGCTGTTCCTGTTGCAACTGCTGTATACCCACCAAATATCAGGGCATCTGGTAATGTCTGTGAGAATTGGCCAACAACTTCTGATGCCTCTTGCCAAAAACCACCGACACCACCTTTATGTAATACTTTTAACCTGGCATTTATTTCTACTAGCCTGGCAGCATCTACTTCATTTAGCGTGCCATTAACCTTTTTTCGTTCCCCAAGTCTGCCTAACTCCACTGTAAGTTTACCAGCCTCAAAACCGATACTCGTGTTCTCTGGCAAATCCGCTATGCCTTTAAACATATTCTCTAAGCTAGATAAGGTTTTTATGTCATCATATGCCAATTGTGCAAAATTCGGATCTTGCAATTGTCTAGATAAAATTGGGTTGCCTTGACTAAGCCGAATATTATTTAATTCGTTTTGTTTTTTATATTCTTTTAAATCATCAACTGTTAGATTGGTGTATGGGTTAACAGGAACTTTTAAGTCTTGTGATAACGTTTGCGCTTCACCAGTAAGATCAGGGTCTGGGCTAGTGTTCTTGGCAACATTAAGCATCCTTTTTAAGATCTCATCTTGCTCTTTAATATCTTCTACAATCAGGCTGTTATAGTCTGGTGTAGTAGATTGATCTTTTAATGCCTGGACGCCAGTGACATCTGATTTGATTAAGTCATTGTAAAATTTTAAATCACTCATTTGTCAGTTTCCCCAGCCGATTTTGCTATGCCTTTTTTATGGTATTTAACAATATTTGCTATAGACACTTCTAGACCCTGTTCTTGTAACGCCTGAGTAATTGGCTTCATGGCAATGTCGCTCAGGTAAAGCCTTTCATTTCCATCTATCACATAAGCCTTGTCTGTTTGAGAGCCATCTAAAGAAGCCAATGGGATTTCATCGCCAAAGAGATAATCAAAACCTACATTATCTATAAGAACTTTATTATTCAGAATTGTATTTAGTATTTTTTGTTTTTCTGTTCGGCTAATTTTTTTGTTACCATCCTTTGTTTGCACTCGGTCTATCTCAGCTTTCCAAGCATTGTTGATCTGAATAAAATCTAGTCTTGGGCCATCTTTGTCTGATGTAAACATTTTTTCAAAACCATAATCTGCTAGTGTCTTTTTCAAAAGATCACTATCACCAGTGGCTCCGACTAATGCGTTACCGGTTTTATCGTCATCCAGTGCGGCTTGTAATGTTTTGCCAGATTTTAAATATGCCTGATAAGTGCTTTCAGATAACTTGCCACGATATTGTTCAATATTATCTGGCAAAGTTTGGGATGGGTCAGTAATTAATAGAATTTCTGTAGTTACATCATCGGTACGACTGTTGCCTTCTTGCAATAAAGCCCGGTCTTTTGGATCTAGTGTCATTAATGTTGACGATGGTATTTTGGAATATGCATTTGGGTCAGAATATACCTGGTCATACAAGCCTTGCAGCTTATCGTTATAAGCATTTTGTGATCTTAATGTAGTTTCAGCGTGCCATAATTTTATTTTATTTTCGGCTCTATTCAATTGATCTGGGTCATCTATATTTTGTTTGGCCACTCGCAACAGATCTTCCAGGTGAGGAATATTCATTGTTGAGTATTCTTTACTTTTCTTAACTTCAATTGGGTTTTTCAACCGGCCATCTAGTAATGCCAAATTACCTTCCAGTTGATCTAATCGCGCGTCAGACACATTTGGCATACTAGCATCACCAGCTCTAAGTGCTTTAAATGCTTCGTAATATGATTGGTTTTCCTTGCCTTGCATTTGCACATGACGCCATTTTGCAATCTTGTTTGCAAATTCTGGGCCGGTTGCTGATGCCATCAATAACCAAGAAGTTTTTTCATTTCCAGCAATAGCTCCATCTAACATTTGAGGCCATAGTTTTTCCATGACTGCTGTTGTCTCTTCAACGTTTTGAGACATAACAACCCCACCACCAACCTGGGCTGACACACCATTTACGACAGGCGCTGTTCCATCTGAGAATACATAACCAGAACTAAGAGACATCACTATTTCTGATGAATTTAAAAACGCATCCATGTTTGCCTCAAAACTTAGATCTGTGCCATTTTCCATTTGGTCAATGTTCATAGCATCAGTGTTGCCCAGGCCATATGAATTAATAATGTTTTCGCCTAACTTATCCCCAGTTTGATTGTTATACCCAAGCTCTATTGTTTCCATAAATTTGGCAACAATACCTGGAGACACTTTGTTATTGGCTATAGATGACTGCAAGAACGAGGCAGCAGAAAAGAAATCATCTTCAATAATCATTTTATTAAGAACGTTAGTTGCCATAGTATCGTTGACGGCCATCAAATATTTTTGCCGTTGATATGATGGAACGGCTGTTTCAACGCCATTAATTTCTTCTGTTGTATCTTTCCAGCCTTTACTATCTGCATATTCATTAGCGGCAACTATTGCGGCTTGGCTATTAAGAGCATATTCACCAGTAGGATCTGCCCAATCACTTGAGTAGAGTGCAGCCTGGTTGGCTTTAACATCAACAAATGCAGCACCTTCAGCGAGGCTATACGCTCGTTGCTCATTAATAGAATGCCGGGTTAATGTTGATGCAGTGCTTCTAATGCTTGTATTCGCCATTGTAATAAACATATATTTTTGGCGGTCATTAGTTAGCTTTTCTGTGTATTTGTCTCTAAACTGACCCAGCGCTGCAACAGATGTGTCGTATGGTGTGTATTCTTTATTATCATCTTTGATGTAAGTGTCATCGGGTTGGGGCGAGACAGCCGCAGATCCTTTTTTACTTAGATAACCTAACGCAACACCTTCTACTTCAGTCGCAAACTGGTTGTACATTTCTTTTGATTTAGCGTCATCTAAATCTTCTTGTAATTTATTTGCCAGGATAGTGGTTCGTTTACCAGCCGCTGATGCTTGCTTGCCTTGACGGCTGATCTCTGCGCCCATGTCTCCCTGGAGAGCTTGCACACCGCCGCTGCTGCCTATTAGTGGCGCACTGCCGGCTTCTATTTGAACTGATGGTGTGGTCTGTAAGGGAACTCTAGCCATTATTTACTCTTTGCTGAATTTGAAGGTGAATTACTCAACGTCATTTGTTGAAGAATATTTGCCTGGGCTGCGTCAGCATAATATGACTGCATGAAATTGCCGGCGCCTGTTAGCAATGTTGTACCTACGCCCATCCAGGGCTGTATCATATCTGCGCTAGCTAATAAGTTTTGAGATGAAACGTTGGCCATCATTCCACTAATATCAACAGCAACACCCTTCATTCTGGTTTCGTTTACTGCCCTAACCTTATTAGAGTTAATAGTGATTTTATCTATTTCTTTTAAAATTTCCTGGCCGGCTTCTACTTCTGCCGTGTTGGCATCATTAAGAGCTACACCCCTAGCAGCAGTTGACGCCCGATAACTAGACTTTGCTTGCCCTGACTTCATAGTTGTCATCATTTGATTTCGATCATAGGCACGCATTAATTGCTGCGATTGGCTTTCGATCATACGACTATTGATTTTAGCCATATCTGCCTGGTGCTGATAGGACAACGCTTTACTTTTTAACTGATATTTGGATGTCTCTGCTGAATAATAACTACCAATTGCCTGGTTAACAGATCCAAAAATTTGAGTGACCAGGCCAACCTCTTTCATTTGTCCTATTGTTTTGTCGCTAAAATTAAATGGGTTTGACCAATCTATGCTCACGCTATCCGCCTCCTATAAGTATGCTTTACTTTACGACACAAAAGAATGGATATGGGCACACCAAAAACTAATTAGTGTTGACCTTACATCATCCCCCTATGGATGTTTCTAACGTTAGGCCAACTATAGTAAGTGGCAACGGATCAGATTGTCGAACAAATACCTGGGCACCATCTTGCCATGATGGGGTTAACATGATCTTTACTTCTTCTGATTTTTCTCTAGGTGGCGAACCATATGGCTCTGTTGTTCTTTGTTTAGCTTCCACCAAATGATCTGCATCAGGCCCAATAAATATACCAGAACTTTTAAATACTCTGAGCCAGGCATGATTAACATTTTTAACACGGCCCTGACCAAAGCCTTCTATCTGTATAGCTAGCGGTAATGTTTCTAGATCTGAGTTATATGGCAACCCAACATGAACCACACTTGATGCCTGGTCTAGTGTCACAGTGCCTGATGTTACAACTCTTTGTGGATGAACAGCGCCATCGGTTAAGATGCTTACTGTCTTGCCTTCTAGCCAGGACAGCCCTGATATAGTGTTTCTGGCTGCTTCCCAGGTGGTTATAGCGGTAGTACGCAAAGCCACCGGTATATCGTTCTCTAACTTAACAGTGGCCACTGTGGTGCTTGTGGTGCTGATTATAGGCAACCGGTAATACAGGCCACCAGATACAAAAACTATTGCATCACCCACATCAGTGCTTACAGCCGGTGATGTTGCGACATTAAAGAATGGCGTGCTGGATGTAATTGTTACAACATCACCTCTTACCCAGGTAGTTGATCCGGTTCCTGATAATGTCATTGTTGTAGTGGAAGTATTAACACCATTATATGTGGAGCCACTATCTACAAAAAAACTGTCTCTTGGTGTGGCAAAGTTTCTGTTACCCATACGTTCAATATATCTTTTTGTTGCGCCATTGATGGTTCGTTTAATAACGCAATAAACAACATCGTCATTGTTTTCTGCAACTGTCGCAACACTTTCAAACGTTCCATCAGTATCATGCCAATGCCAGGCGCCAATCTGTTGTTCGGGAACATATGTTAAACCCAGCAAATATCCTTTTGATGATACGAACCACACAACAGGCAAAGGTGATTTGCTAAACGCCATGTCAGTTATTGTGTAATTATCAAACAAGTGTGAAGCACGCAGTGATAAATCACCGGTAACAAAACCATTTGCTTGCCAATCATAACCAAGCTCACGAATGTGACCACCTCTAGCTGCCCCATAAACCATACTATTGTTAATAATTTGTGGCTGCGTATTTGATGATCCAATATAAGATTGTGGGCGAACTGATATAGTAGTCGGTGTAATAGCATCAGAGTTAACAGATGTTACACGCCACTCAGCAGATCCAGTTAACAAGACCAATTCAGTCAATGGCACTATATGCCTAATTGTATTGGCTTCCCTGGCAGCAACTCTAAATTCAATTCTATCATCATCTTTGATAGGCAAACCAAAACTAAGATTACTTTCAGTTCCAGACTTAGTCATCCAAATTTTTTGTGGATCATTAATGGTGCCGGCAAAACATCTTCGTTGTTCAAAGTATGATACAGCACCAGGATAATTCCCTGTACCTACAAAATCATTTTCAAATATTGGCGGCGTCTTACTAAAATCAGGCGCAATATTATTATCTTCAATAGTCAATAAGTCTGTTTCACCAATGTAACCATATAAACCACCACTATCACGATATACACGATAAGTGCTGGCCCCGGTTACGGCATTCCATGAAATAGTATTTACAGACCCAGTAACATAAATATTGTTTTCTACTGATACTGCATTGGAAGGTGTGCCTTCATCAACCAGGTTAGCCTTAATTGCAGTTACTTTATAATTCATTGTTTCGTATGTGTCGGCATTAGTAGATGTCGAACTAGGTATGTATCTCGTAACAGTAACACTGCCTGGTGCTGGTAATGGTGCATCAAAGTTTATTGAGTTTACACGCCAATCTGTAGCGCCATACCTTCTAACTTCCCTTGGTGGGTGGTTAGGATGCACTAATGTTAGAATGTCTGCTGATTGCACATGATGCACCTCAAACAATTCTGCTTCTAAAAATGGGTGTGGGATCTCATAAACGTTTGGGCTGCTTGGCAATACATACCAATATGTTGCATCTGGTGGTGTGTTGCCTGTGGTTTCTGCAATACAATAATAATTAACGCCACTATGAGAGACTAAACTTCCAATAGCATATTGCACAGTAGTATCCCATGCAGCCGGCGTTGCGTATAACAATGTTGAGCCTTGTGTGTGGAACCTCATGTACCTATCACCAAGCTCTATGACTGATGTTTGTGTTGTACTAAAAGTAAATGGTATTAACCTTACGGCTTTAGAACTATCTTTAACCTCACGAACATACGAAAAGCCTGACCTGTTCTCGGCTGGCCCTTGTGGTGTGGTAACAAAATTTCTTACTGTGGCTGCGCCGGTCTGGTATTTGTTATCATCAATACGACCAAACATTTCTGGTGATATTTCGCCACCAGCAAATGATCTATTAAAGGTGCGTGTGTTTGGCATACTTTATCTCCCAGATGTCCAGGGTACTATGTGATTTACTTTAATATCCCTGTTCAATACATCTGCTTGAATAGCTTTTTGTAAATACCCAGCCATTACTTGTGTGCAACGTTTACTTTCTGCTGCACCGACATCACCTTTAATTACTGGCCCGGCCATCATCGATGCCAGGTGCCATGATAGAGTTAAGGTAAACAAAGCAGAATATCTTGATGTGTCAGTAATTTTAGATTGATAACGCAATAAAGCGTTTTCTTGATTAGTATAAATTAGATAATTGCCAGACCCATCGATCTCAACAGCAAACTGTTGCGGCACATAATACCCAGCAGATTGTGGAGAATTAGTTGTGTTGATGCTATCGCTTGGCCCCATATGGCTAGCATAGTCATTGTCAGCAGATGGTGAAATTATTGCCACTGCATTCATCATATCGTTAGGCGCTGCGTATGCATATCTCCATTGTGCAACAGTGCTAGTAGTGATGGTCATGGTAGAACGCCGGGATGCAAAATCCCATGTGTGCATATCTAGTAAAGTGTCTCTAGCTATAGGATAAAATCTTGCGGCAAGCTGGGCCTGGGCAGATCCCTCTGGCGGTGACAAACTAGCAATAGTCGCATCATCCCCTAGATGGGCTAATGATAAATTACAGATGTCTACTTCAGTTGCCATTGTTTGCTCCTATAAAAAAAAAGAGCGAGCCAATTTGGTTATGGTGGCTCGCTCTATGTAGGCAGTAAAGAGAACTGCTTGCCTTATTTAGAGCTAGCGCTGCGCTTTGCTTTGGGCTTCCATTTTTTAGTGGTAGCCTCTTCTGTCGCATCGCTATCTGGTGAGACTTCAGCTTTACCAACTCGCACTAGGTGCTTGTTAGGTGGGCCGTTGTACTCAAACTCTTCATCAACCTCTCGTAATGAGTGATCGATAAAACATTTGCTCACCGCTCTAAAAATTGCCATCAGTTGTCTCCTTATTAAACTACAGTGAAACCAGAGGCATAAAATTTTCTGCCGTCCTGGATTGTTTCAACGATATCCGCTGTAATGGCGCCACCGGAATAGGTGCCTACCACTGTATAGCGTGCGCCAAGATAACGTTGACCCTCACTAGCAATTTGCGGATTGATGCCAACTGCAATTGTTTTGCCTAGAGTTAATGATGCAGTAACAATTGCATCGCTAGAACCAATTACTGTTGGAGATGATAGGTTAGCAGCAGCAGAGGATATAACCTCAAACTTAATGCTAGTACCACCGGCCATCGCTGTAGTTACAGCAAAGTGCATTAATAGCTCTTTGCCTTCACCAATATCCCTAGCTACCGATAGATCGATAGTGTCGGTTGACACCGCTGTTGTAGTAACAGCTTGTGCATCACTCACTCGGAGCAGTTTGTCTGTAATCATTTTTTATCTCCTTTCAATTATTAGAATTAAACCACACGGGCTTCAGTGTTAACCAGGCTATCCACTCTACGCAGAGGAATACCCATGAACGAAAGCCAACTATAAGGCATTCCAAATTGACCAAGACCTTCATTGATTTTAAGAACATACTGGCTCTTATCCAATGCAGCGACAGACAACCCGGAATGTACAGATCTGTTCATGTAAAATGAAGCTCTGCCCATTGCCATGTTAGGGATACGATACATCGCACGGCTCATCAATTTAATGATGGCAGTTGATGCAGTCGGTGCCTGTGTTCCTGTCTGCGCGACAAGATCACTGATATCGACATTTGCAATACGCACCACATAACGCCAATCTTTAACGACCAGGCCATTCTTCCACTGATAACGAGTGCTATACGCTTGTAGGCGTGTGCCATCACTATTGTAGACAGTTTGCTCGCCCAGATCTTCATGGACAAGACCAGCCTTTGAGCCTTTAGGGAATGGACAATAAACTGTGTTGTCACCCCATACGACCATAAAGATTGATGTGTTGTCTGAACCGGTGCCACCAGCGTCCAGAATGTTCACAGAGTTTGAGGCTGAAAGATCGCCGTAACGTGGAGCTAGTCCAAGAAACTTTTTAGGATCTGACGCCGGGTTCCCATAGAACAAAGTGTCGGCTTGTGTTTGGTTCATTGCTTCCAGGAATGCGCTATCTTCAGATAGACGAAACTGTGCAGTGTTGCCGTTAAGCATTGCAAGGTCTTTGTCTACTTCAGAACGTGCTTCAAGAATACCACAGGCTTCATCCACTTGTGCAGTGGTTGATTTGCTTGATGGAATACCTTGGTTAAGCGCACGCCAATAAACTTGTGGCAACCCTGTTCGGATTACAACACGCTCACCGGTTGGCAAGTTTCCTTCTTTAAAAACGCAATCGTCTAGTATTTCGTTGGACTGCGAAAGCAGTTCAGCGATAATTGGTACGCGACCATCTGGGTCACTACGTTTGGCCCAATCTGCCAACGTTAGGTTTGATGTGCTAAGTGTAGCCATTTTATTTAAGCTCCTTTATTAAGTTTGCTGATTTGAATAAAGTGCGTCAGCCATGCCAGCCATATCTGTCGGGATTGCTTTGCCAGTGGCTT
>TARA_R110000787_G_scaffold201935_1_pt1 | contig 21119 bp, 21 predicted proteins | sample TARA_R110000787 | Tara Oceans TARA_R110000787 (sample SAMEA4397920) | marine metagenome | biome: Polar Biome; feature: [DCM] deep chlorophyll maximum layer (ENVO:01000326); material: water (ENVO:00002006), including particulate matter (ENVO:01000060) such as... | depth 35 m | reverse complement strand
GAAATCTGAAATTGTATTTTCACCTCAACATTTTAGAATTAACAGTAAAGATTACATCACTATTGCTGAGGAAAACGGAAAATTAAACATCCTTAGTCGAGTAGGTAAATCGAGAGTAACCGTAGCTAAAATATTCGATTACTCTAATACTCCAATCACATTAGAAAACACAAAACTAGTAGTTATTAATAAAGACAACTCTAAAAACAGTGTCGGTTTGGATGGAAAAACAGTTACCAGAAAACTGGATGTAACTAGTTATCAATTTACGGTAAAAGGAAAAACTAAAGTCACTTTAGATGATAATTTAATGCGTATTAATGGTGTTTTAATCGAATTACCTTTTGGAATTTATACGCAACCAACTATTAGTATCGTTAATCGAAAAACCTACATTTCGATTACCGAAACACAAGAAAACAAAGTATACATTTATAATAAATCTGGAAGTCTGTTATCTGGATTCCCTGTTTATGCAACTTCTATAATAGACCTTGGAGATGTAACAAAAAACGGTAAAACAAATTTTGTTGTAAAAGGAGATGCTAAAAGTATACTTCTTTACGAAATACACTAATTATTATTTCTTTTACAAATCGATTCAACTAATTAATTTTTAGAATTACAAAACGAGTATGTTGAAATTTTTCACTCTCAAGAAGATGACTAATTGATGACAAAGGAAACTTAACCGGTTATAGTGAGTTAACTAAATTTGAAAACTAAACTTACGGTAGAAGCTTTTTTTCGGCTTCAAACAAATCTAAAAAATGAAATAGCAGTTTTTCTTTTACTTCTTCTAAGGAAATTTCAGGTTTTCCTAATTCTACATTTAAGGAGGTAACTGCTTTTCCTTTTATTCCACAAGGAATCATATGATCAAAATAACCCAAATTGGCATTTACATTTAATGCAAATCCGTGCATGGTTACCCACCGACTTGCACGCACTCCAAACGCACATATTTTTCGAGCAAAAGGAGTTCCTACGTCAAACCAAACTCCTGTTTCACCTTTAGACCGCTCTCCTTTTAAACCGTATTCTGCCAATGTTCTAATCACCATTTCTTCCAGAAATCGCAGGTATTTATGAATATCTGAAAAAAAGTTTTCCAAATCTAAAATAGGATACCCAACAATTTGTCCAGGTCCGTGATAGGTAATATCTCCACCTCTATTATTTTTATAGAAGGTAGCTCCTATTTCAGATAATTTTTCTTCTGAAATGAGCAAATTTTCAATATGCCCACTTTTACCTAAGGTATACACATGAGGATGCTCTACAAATAAAAAATAATTAGGAGTTTCTAAAGATTTTTCTTCCCTTCGGTTTTTTATTTTTATATCAATAATTTCCTTAAAAAGTTGTTCTTGATATTCCCAAGTATCCTTATAATCCTTAACTCCTAGTTCCTGTATTTCAATTTGTTTATTCAAAAAAAATTATTTTTCTAATTCTACTTCTAAATCTAAAACATCTGGATTCTTTAAATACTCTAAAAAGGACCTTTCTAGTTCGATCGTTTTTCCATCTAGAGATAATTTAGCATCTTCTGCAGAAGCATTAATTACTCTACTTGGAAATGTATATTTTAGTTTATAAGTAATACCACCCATAAACGACTCTGTCTCTTTTAAACTGTCAATTTGTTGTTGATGTGCTTTTTCATCAATTATATAAGCATCTCTTTTAAAGACACCCTTTTTAAAAGAAAACTTAACCCCAACAGCATCGCTTTCACTTGCTTTACTATTAGCGTCATTTCCATTAGTCATTCCAGAAATCATAGATCCAGATTGATTAAGACCTTCCATTAAATCATTGGCTTCAGAAACATTTTTAAAATCGGTAAATATTTCAACAACAGATTTTTTATTATCTGGGTCCATGGTAAAATGAATGTTATAATCTTCCATTGCCTTTAACCTTTTCTGCTCTTCTTTAGAGAGTTGTGCAATACTATCTTTTTTTTCTTCTAGTATACTTTTAAATGATACTATCGTATCTGTTTTCACCATCGTAGAATCTTCGCCCATATCCGCCATCATAGCCATCATATCACTTAAATCTATAGAGAGCGACATCCTTCCATGACCTTGATCATTTATGACCATAGTTTCAGTAAATTGACAACTTACCAGCGTAAAAACTAAAATTAAAAGCGAAATTATTTTACGTAACATATAAAATCTATTTTGGATTATTAATAATAATTAGAGCTGCAATTACACCCGGAATCCATCCACATAAAGTTAAAATAAAAACGATAACTATAGACCCACAACCCTTATCTAAAACGGCTAGGGGTGGAAATATGATTGATAAAATTACTCTCCAAATACTCATTTATGCAAATTTACGATTATTAATTAATCTATAGGTCCTTATAAAATTCCTTTTGTTACAACTAGCTTTTATATATATTAGCTATCACAATGAAGGTATTTAACACTCTATTTTTTTTTATTAGTAACTCAACTATCATTCTCTCAATTTCAGTTTGATGGATTTGCAAATAGAGACACCCAAAACAACACTGTTTATTTATCGGTTATTGAAGATTTTAGAAAGATTTCGGGTGTTTTTCCTGAGCAAATATTAGCAAAAGCTACCTTAGACTCAACTGGTTATTTTATTTTTAAAGGAGACAACCTTCCTATTAAAAATAGAATTTACCGCATTCATATTGACACTTGTAATGAAAATGAACAAAACACCACTCATTTTTCTGGGCACTGTCCTAACAGTAAAGAAATTGTCTTTATAGCCAACAATGTCACTCAATTATCTTTTCCATTTTCTTTTGACCAGGAAGTATTCTGTAAAGTAGATTCTAATAACGAAAAGGCGAATGTTTTTCTGAAAATAGATTCTTTAAAAAACGATATGCGATTTGCATTTGGCACTTTTAGAAGTGAAGCAAATCGTAAAATAAATTCTAAGAAATGGTTTACCTCCTTGCAAGACTATGGAGAGTTTTTAGACGAACCTTTGGCTGAACTTTATATATTTTCTTTTTTAAGCAATCGAAGTAATAACCTGTATTCCTACTATTTGAAAGATTTAAAAGAGAACGATTATTACCTCAAACTTCTAAATCGATTAAAAGAAAAATATCCAAATTCTAGTTATACACTGCAATATGAAAATGAACTAGAAGCAGATTTATTTTTAGTAAATAACGATAAAGATAAATTGTTTTCTTGGTGGGTTTATGTGATCATTATTGTGTTATTCCTTTCCGTTTTTATAAACTTATATCTTTTCAGAAAGAATAAAAACCTTAAAAAAGATTCGTTTTCAAAAGAAAAACTTACCAGTCAAGAGCAAAAAACGCTTTCTTTAATTTTAACTGATAAATCCAATAAAGAAATTGCTTCCGAATTATTTATCAGCGTAAGTACTGTAAAGACGCATATTAACAACCTTTACAAAAAACTAAATGTAACTTCTAGAGAAGAAGTAAAAAACTTAAAACTATAATTCAACTAGGGTCTAGTCCCTATTTCAACCTTAATCTTCAAATAATCCCTATTAAAGTTTTTCATTTTCGTTGTCTAATTAAAAACAAAGCAAAATGAAAAAACCATTAACAATCGCATTCTTATTATTTACAATTCTTACTTTTTCTCAATCATTTAATTCTGAAATCACTTCAAAAGAAAAAAGTCCAAAACTCCTTGGAAAAATAAATAAAGAAGGATTATCATCTAAAAATTATTCAGAATGGTTTGTAAAAAACTACGATAATTATCAACCCAATTCAAAAATTACCAATCAGTTTAAAGAAAATTTATCCGAATATACCATTACCATGTTTTTGGGTACTTGGTGTGGAGATAGCAAAAAGGAAGTGCCAAGATTTTACAAAACATTAGATGCAGCAAGTTTTCCTTTAGATCGTTTAACAACTATAGCGGTAGATAGCAATCGAGATCACTACAAACAAAGCCCTGGAGGAGAGCATGAAGGAATGAATATCCATCGAGTTCCCACTATAATTTTTTACAAAAACGGACAAGAAATTAATAGAATTGTAGAACATCCTTCTATAAGTTTTGAGGAAGATATTTCAAACATTATTAATAACGATTATGTCGCTACTTATCAAATTGTAACAAAAACCAATGCGATACTTACTAAAATGGGAGTAGAAAAGTTTAATCAAAAAATAAAAAAGGTCACTAAAAAAGTAAAGCCATATGCGGTTAAATTTTCGGAATTGAATACGTATTCTTCCGTGTTATTTTATGCCAACAAGAAAGAAGAAGGCATTGCTATTGCTAGATTAAATGTGGGTTTATATCCTGAAGAAGATCACGGTTACGTTAATTTAGCGAACAAATTATACAACTCAGGAAATCAAGAAGAAGCCTTCACTTTTTACAATAAAGCACTAGCCATAAACCCTGCTAATAAAAGCGCTAAGAAATTCTTAGAAAACATCGCAGAAAATGTTGCTAATTAAGTAGTCTTAAGATGCGAATAATATTTATTTTTGCAGCTGTCTGCTAAATATTTAGCGTTTTAAAAATTTGATTATGCAATTATCCGAACAGGAACAAGTACGTAGAGAAAAGCTCACCCAGTTAAGAGCCTTAGGTATTAACCCATATCCAGCAGATTTATTTCCGGTGGATGCGATGACAACGGATATTAAACAGAATTTTGAGAACGGTAAAAAAGTAATTATTGCAGGACGATTAATGTCTCGTCGCATACAAGGAAAAGCTTCATTTGCTGAATTGCAAGATTCAAAAGGAAGAATTCAAGTATATTTTAATAGAGATGAAATCTGTCCAGGTGAAGACAAAGTACTTTATAACGATGTTTATAAAAAACTATTAGATATTGGTGATTTTATTGGTATTGAAGGAGAGTTATTCACTACTCAAGTTGGTGAGAAAACCGTAATGGTTAAAAATTTTAAATTACTTTCAAAAGCATTAAAACCATTACCATTACCAAAAACAGATAGCGAAGGAAACACATTTGATGAATTTAATAATCCTGAATTGCGTTACCGTCAGCGATATGCAGATTTGGTTGTGAACCCGAAAGTAAAAGAAGTATTTATAAAGCGTACCAAGTTATTTACAGCAATGCGTACCTTCTTTAACAATAGCGGATATTTTGAAGTTGAAACTCCTATCCTACAATCTATTCCTGGAGGGGCAGCAGCAAGACCTTTTAAAACACATCACAATTCGCTAGACATTCCAATGTATATGAGAATTGCTTGTGAATTATACTTAAAAAAATTAATCGTAGGTGGTTTTGACGGTGTTTTTGAATTCGCAAAAACTTTCAGAAATGAAGGTATGGATCGTACTCACAATCCAGAGTTTACGATGATGGAAATCTATGTAGCTTATAAAGACTACAATTGGATGATGGATTTCACTGAAAAATTATTGGAATATTGTGCTACGGAAGTAAACGGAAGCTCAAAAACTACTTTTGGAGAACACGAAATTAATTTCAAAGCTCCTTATGCAAGAGTGACCATGGCAGAATCAATCGAGCATTATACCGGTTTTGATATTTCTGGGAAATCGGAAGATGAAATTAGAGAAGCTGCTAAAGCTATGGGAATTGGTGTTGATGAAACGATGGGTAAAGGAAAGTTAATAGATGAAATTTTTGGTGAAAAATGTGAAGCTAATTACATCCAACCTACTTTTATTACAGATTACCCAAAAGAAATGAGTCCACTAACCAAAGAACACCGTTCTAACCCAGATCTTACTGAGCGATTCGAGTTGATTATTTGCGGTAAAGAATTAGCAAATGCATACTCTGAGCTAAACGACCCAATAGACCAAAGAGAACGTTTTGAGGACCAAGTAAAATTAGCTGGACGTGGAGACGATGAAGCGACTGAGTTTATAGATCAAGATTTTTTAAGAGCCTTAGAATATGGAATGCCTCCAACTTCTGGAATGGGAATTGGAATGGATCGATTTATAATGTTCTTAACTAATAACGCTTCCATACAAGAAGTGCTATTCTTTCCTCAAATGAAACCTGAAGTAAAACAGGTGGCGATGAGTGATGATGAAAAAGTAATCATTAATATCCTAAAAGTTAATTCTCCTATCGAATTAAACGAACTGAAAACTCAATCGGGACTCAGCAACAAAAAATGGGATAAGACGATTAAAGGGTTAACAAAAAACGGTATGGCTAAAGTAAATAAAACCGATGAAGGTTTATTTGTGGAGGTAGTATAAACACAATTTTTCATTCAGAGCGTAAGCAAAGAATCTATAATATAAAAAAGGATTTACATAATTGTAAATCCTTTTTTCATGCTTTTTAGCAGCAAAATCTAAACAAATAAACTAAGTGCAAAATTAAAACCTTTTAACTTTTGAGAATTAAGCCTGTGATTCAGGTAGATGAACACCTTTTTTAAACAAATAAATACCCATCACAACCAACCAGATCACCTTAATATGAAATATAGGTTTGTATATTTCAAAATTATCTGGAATAGATAAAATAATGACCATAGCGGCAAGGCCTAAGAGTGTAGTAAACCAGCCTAACCAACTACTCACAATGTTCCATTTAATAAAACCAGCACCCAGTAATAAAAAGCCAACGCCGGAGAAGATACGTCCAAAACGGAAAAAGCAGGTTACATATTGGTTGGTGAATAACATGCTATCCATGAACTTCTCAAGTTCGACACCCGATAAACCCGCTGTTTGTCCAACACCCCAGGCACCGAAATTATAAAAATAAGCAGATCCAATCGCCAAAGTAAAAGTACCTATAATAACCATCCCTGCACCGGGTAATATCACTACACGATAGGGTTTTCGAGCGGTTACAGAAACCAATGCAAACATTGCGATACCCATAATAACCCAACCAAAAATATGTATTCTATACATCCAAATCCAAAACCATACATCCTCTCCAATTGCAGTAAAATCTGATGCAACAATATATTCACCAATATGGTGTGGTGATAATGCCCAACCAAACCACAGTAGTACCGCTGCGGTTATAAATGACCAAGCTGTGAATTTGGTTTCGAAATCTTTTTTTGTAACTTTCATTGTTATAAGTTTTTATTGTGCGATGATAAAGCAATTTCTGATTTTCTTCTGTAACCTATGTTACACACACTCATAAAAGTACATCTTTTTTTTAATATTATTCAATTTTAGAGCTAGCCTGCTAAAAAAATAATCAAGAACTTAGAAATTAATAAATTACTTATGGACAATCACAGTATTACAATGTATACTGAACCAAAATTAATAAATACAATATAAGTCGAAAAACAACCAGCCACAACTTTAAATAAATTGTTGTATTTTTTGGGTCATTACGCTTGTTATAATCAAATTACCTTTGTTTCTATCGATGAAATCAAAAAAATAAAATGCTCTCTGAAGATTAACATAAATCGATCTCATTTTAATTATAACTGCAATGGAACATTATATATTAATAATGTAACAAATGTTACAAAAAAATAAATTTAGTAGCCGTTACTTGTACTGTCATTTTAATGAACATTTAAATTAAACATTTTGAAAAGAAGAAATTTTGTAAAAAAAGCAACCTTAAGTTCGTTTGCAGCAATCATAGGAAGCGAAATTGTTTTTGGTTCTAATATACTGGAAGGTTATATGCCCTTAGCCATGCAAGATCCTGACCCTTTTAAAATGTTTAAAAAGAATCCAGAGATGATTGTGCTTAATGATAAACCATGGAATATTGAAGCACAGGCTCATTTATTAGACGATAAGATTACTCCAAATTCGACTATGTTCATTAGAAATAATGGATTATTACCGGAAGCTATAGATCCAAAAACATGGACACTGACTATCGACGGTGAATCGGTTGAAAATCAAAAAACATATACACTCTCAGAGTTAAAATCAAAATTCAAACAACATACCTACCAATTAACAATAGAATGTGGTGGTAATGGACGAAGTGAATTCGATCCACCTGCAAAAGGAAATCAATGGACAATTGGTGCCGTACATTGTGCGAGTTGGACAGGAGTTCGCCTGCGTGATGTATTAGAAGATGCTGGCATAAAGAGTAATGCCGTTTATATTGGTTATCATGCCATCGACAAACATTTAAGTTTAGATCCTAATAAAGAACCCATATCAAGAGGTTGCCCAATGACTAAAGCATTACAGGACGAAACGATTTTAGCTTTTCAAATGAATGATGAGGACATTCCATTGGTTCATGGATATCCTTTGCGCTTAGTGGCTGGTGGTTGGCCCGCTTCAGTTTCAGGAAAATGGGTAAATAGAATTAGCATTCGGAATAAAATTCATGATGGCACAAAAATGACAGGAACCGCCTACAGAGTACCCTGTGAACCAGTCGCTCCGGGTGAAAAAGTGAAGGATGAAGATATGTGTATTATCGAATCAATGCCCGTAAAATCATTAATTACCTATCCTAAAACGGGTGCCCAAATTAAAAAAGGAAACTCTTTAAATATAAGAGGACATGCTTGGGCTGGAGAATTAGAGGTTGCCCAAATGGAATATTCTATAGATTTTGGATCTAGTTGGAAAACATGTACGGTCGAAAAACCGGCAAACCGACTTGCATGGCAACATTTTTCTGCTTCTGTAGATTTTCCAAAGGCGGGTTATTATGAAGTATGGGCAAGAGCAACAACTAGTAATGGCATTGCTCAACCGATGTTATTACCTGGTTGGAATCCAAAAGGGTATTTAAATAATGCCTGTCATAGAATTGCAGTAAAAGTTAAATAAATGACTAAGCAAGATACTTTTAGAGCACAAGCAAGGCGAGTATATAGAATATTCTTAGGCTTTTTTGCGTTGCTTTTAATTTCAGGGAGCGGACTGGCTTATTATTTATTCAATCCTGACCTATTTGATTCCAATTTGGGATCTAAAATTGTTGTAGCTCCGGCTGAACTAGATGAAGACCTAATTGAAAATGGAATTCATGTAAGAACGGGTTTAGTCGATGCAGAAGATTTGATGCTGGTCGTTAATAATTGCACCAATTGTCATTCGGCAAAATTAGTAACTCAAAATAGAATGAACGCCGAAGGTTGGAATGTTACAATTAAATGGATGCAGGAAACACAAAATCTTTGGGATTTAGGTGGGAATCAAGAGCTCATAGTTAACTATTTAGTTGAAAATTATCCACCAATCGCGAAGGGAAGGCGTATGGTTTTAACAGATATAGAATGGTATGAATTGGAAAATTAGCATCCTATTATTAACAGTTATTTTATCCGCATGTAAAGAGGAGAAGTCTTCTATTGCAGAACACGTTAATGAGAATTATTTAATTGAAGCAGCCGAATTAAAAGACCAAGCTGGACATCGAAATATCAAAATTATAGATTTCAGAAAAAAAGAAATATATAACACCGAGCATATCGCAGGTGCTTTAAATATTTGGAGAACTGATATCGAAGATGCTTCTTATGACTATAAAGGAATTATGGCCAGTCCATTACAGGTCGAAGAATTATTTGAAAAACTTGGAATTGAAACAGGCGACACCCTTATTATCTATGACGATAACGGTTTGTGTGATTCCGCAAGGTTATGGTGGTTATTGCAAAATTATGATTACGCCAACGTCAAGTTACTCCATGGCGGGATAGCTTCATGGAAAGCAATTAATGGTGAGGTTTCATCAGCAATACCAGTTGTGACCAAAACCACATTTAAGCTTCCAAAACAACCTAAGATGAAGTATTATGCTTCAAAGGAACAGGTTCAGGAGGCATTAAAAAGCAGTACCGTTATTTTAGACACCAGAACCACCGATGAATTTTCTGGTAAAAGGCAGAAAAAAGGTGCGACAAAAGGGGGAAGAATTCCTAAAAGCATCCATATAGATTGGGCAGAGGCCATTGACTATAATGGGGATAAACGAATTAAATCGCTACAAGATTTAGAGCGTATTTATAGTAAATTGAAGATAACAAAAGAGGACCCAATAATTGTGTATTGCCATAGTGGCGTGCGTTCTGCGCACACTACCTTTGTACTAACACAACTTTTAGGTTATAATAATGTAAAGAATTACGATGGCTCCTGGACGGAATGGAGTTATTTTAATGATTTGCCTTTAGAAAGTGATAGTTTAACCGTAATAAAATAAAAAAATGGAAAAATATTTAGATTCTTTTATTAATGCCTTTTTAGGCACAGTAGATTGGACGTGGAAATCTATAATCTTTGAAGTCCCTTGGTATAACAATTACTTTTGGGGACTTATAGCAATCTCAATTTTTGTTTGGTTGCTGGAAATTGCCTTCCCCTGGCGAAAACAACAATCCATACTTAGACGCGATTTTTGGCTAGATGGATTTTATATGTTCTTCAACTTTTTCATCTTCGCTATAGTAATTAGTGGCGTCTATAATATTTTAGGGCTTCTCTTTGCTGAAATTAACATTAATGCGAAAAGTTTAGTGCTTTTTGATATTTCTCATTGGGCGACCTGGCAACAGTTGTTTGTATTCTTTATGATACTTGATTTTGTACAATGGTTCACTCATGTGTTATTACATAGATATCCTTTCCTATGGAAGTTTCATAAAGTGCACCACAGTGTAAAAGAAATGGGGTTTGCAGCTCATTTAAGATACCATTGGATGGAGAATATATTTTATAAACCCCTTAAAACCTTTGGCGTAATGATCATTGGTGGTTTTGAACCTCAACAAGCTTTTATTGTTCACTTTATAACCATCGCGATTGGTCATTTAAATCATTCTAATATTAAAATTACTTGGGGACCATTAAAATATATATTTAATAATCCGGTGATGCATTTATACCATCATGCTAGCGTGCTTCCAAAAGGAAAAAACGGGGTGAATTATGGGATTAGTTTAAGTCTATGGGATTATATTTTTAAAACAAATTACATTCCTGAAGACAGCGGAACCGTAGAAATTGGGTTTAAGGGTGATGATAAATTTCCTAAAGATTTTATTGGGCAAAACACCTATGGCTTTAAAAAAAATCAGCACTAAACGCAATTTATCATTCAGAGCGTAAGCAAAGAATTTAAACTATACAAAAGGATTTACTTAACGGTAAATCCTTTTCTCATGGGCATTGTTAGTCCCAAGTAAATAATACATTCATAAAACAAGCCAAAATATATTTTGTTTAACTATATTTGTACTTTGTTAAACATTATAAAATTATGAATATCTTATTTTTACTTTTAGTAATTAATATTCCGATCACTACAATTAAAATTTTTAATTTTAATAAAAACTCCAATATATATAGTTGGAGGATAGTGGACGATAAAGTGATGGGTGGCAGATCTTCTAGTAATATCACCTTAAGTGAAGATGGCTATGGCGTGTTTTCTGGAGTGGTATCTTTAGAAAACAACGGGGGATTTTCTTCTGTACGCCATGTTTTTAGTCCTTTAAAAGTAACTAATCAGAATAAAATCTACTTAAAAATAAAAGGAGATGGTAAGGATTATCAATTAAGAGTAAAAGATAATTCAAGAAATCACTACTCCTATATAAAAACATTCTCCACTTCTGGGGCATGGCAAGAAATAGAAATACCTTTAAAAGAAATGTACCCTTCATTTAGAGGTAGAAAACTAAATAGTCCTAATTTCTCCCATGATTCTATAGAAGAAATCGTATTTTTAATAGGAAATAAAAAAAATGAAAACTTCCAGTTAATAATCGATAAAATAGAATTGAAATAATATAAAAAAATGAAAATACTACTAACTGGTGCAACAGGATATATTGGGAAACGACTTCTTCCCCTTTTGGTAGAAGAAGGACATGAGGTAGTTTGCTGTGTTAGGGATATTGATAGGTTTAATCCACCTTCATCTATAAAATCAAAAATATCAATCATTCAAGTTGATCTTTTAGACAAAGATTCCCTTGATATGATACCAAAAGATATTGATGGCGCTTATTATTTGGTTCATTCCATGTCTGCATCCTCAGATTATCAAGTACTAGAACAAAAATCTGCAATAAATTTCAGAAATGCAATAAATAAAACACAAGTACAACATGTGGTCTATTTAAGTGGAATTGTTAATGAAAGTGAATTATCCAAACATCTTGCTTCGAGAAAAACGGTAGAATTAGAACTAAATAAAGGTAATTATAATACCACAACCCTAAGAGCTGGTATTATCATTGGATCTGGAAGCGCATCCTTTGAAATCATTAGGGATTTAGTCGAAAAACTTCCTGTTATGATAACTCCAAAATGGCTTAACACTCGATGTCAACCCATTGGTATTTCAGATGTGATTGCTTTTCTTTCTAAATCTATTTTTAACCCTAAAACATATAATCGAGATTTTGACATCGGTGGAACAGATATTTTATCTTATAAAGAAATGCTTCTAGAGTTTAGTATAATAAGAAAATTAAACCGGAAAATAATCACCGTTCCTGTGATGACTCCTCGTCTATCTTCATATTGGTTATATTTTGTAACATCTACATCCTATAAGTTAGCAGCAGCACTGGTAAATAGCATGAAAATAGAAGTCATATGCCGCAATACCGAAATAAACGAAATTTTGCAAGTTACTCCTATAAGCTATAAAGAATCTTTAGCAAAGGCGTTCGCTAAAATTGAAAACAACGAGATTGTTTCAAGTTGGAAGGATGCTTATGCTAGTAGCGGATTTAGTAGTCATATTTCAGATTTTATTCAAATCCCAACATTTGGATGTTTTAAAGATAAACGGAAAATGACCTTTAATAACAGGGAAGATTGTATTGAAAAAATATGGAGCATCGGTGGACAAACAGGATGGTATTATGGAGATTGGTTATGGAAATTAAGAGGTTTTATAGATAAATTAGCAGGAGGTGTTGGACTTAGAAGAGGTCGTACTAGTCCTAACTCTATAGACGTTGGAGATGTTTTAGATTTTTGGAGGGTATTGTATGCAAACAAAAGCGAAGGTCGATTACTTTTATTTGCTGAAATGAAATTACCTGGTGAAGCTTGGCTAGAATTTAAAATTGAATCTGGTGAACTTATTCAAACCGCTACATTTAGACCTTTGGGGCTTATGGGAAGGCTATATTGGTATTTAGTTTTACCTTTTCATGGTTCCATTTTTAATGGAATGCTGAAAAAACTAACAAGTCCTAATAATTAAATTACACTATGAAGGTTTCCATATTTTGGTTTAGAAGAGATTTAAGACTAGAAGACAACATTGCACTCTACGAAGCAATTACGACAAAAAAGAACGTATTACCCATTTTTATATTTGATGACAGCATCCTAAACGAATTGCCCAATGATGATCCACGAGTAAATTTTATTTACCAAACACTTTTTGACATCAACCTTGTTCTTCAAAAAAACAACAGCTCTCTTTTAATTTTAAAAGGAGATTTAGAAGAAATTTGGAAGAAATTAATTGAGAATTATACTATTGATAATGTATTTATTAATAAGGACTACGAACCTTATGCTATAAAAAGAGATCAAAATATTGCACAACTACTAAAAGCTAACGGTATTGAATTACGTTCCTTTAAAGATCAAGTGATTTTTGAGGAGTCTGAAGTGGTCAAAGCTGACGGTAAACCGTATACTGTATTTACTCCTTTTAAAAATAAATGGTTATCATTATATACTCCGGTAGCATTAAAACCAAAAGTTACTTTTAAAAACTTCCATAACAAGAACTATCCTTTTCCTAAAAAAGAAGAGCTTGGGTTTACAGTATCTAGCATCTTTGTACAAGATTTTAACCTTAGTGGTGTTAAAACCTATGCCGAAACTAGAAACTTTCCAATCCTAGATTCTACAAGTTATTTAGGTCCGCACCTCCGATTTGGAACCATAGGCGTTCGCCAAATAATAGCAAAACTAGATAATAGTAGCGAGGTTTTCTTAAGTGAATTAATCTGGAGAGAATTTTTTATGCAGATTTTATTTCATTTTCCTCAAGTGGTCACCGGGAATTTTCGACCAAAATATGATGGTATTAAGTGGTTGAACAATGAGGAAGATTTTAATAAATGGTGTCGCGGTGAAACTGGATATCCAATGGTCGATGCAGGAATGAGACAATTAAATAAAACTGGATACATGCACAATCGGGTGAGGATGGTTACTGCAGGTTTTCTTTGCAAGCATCTATTAATCGATTGGCGTTTTGGAGAAGCCTATTTTGCAAAAAAACTTTTAGATTATGAACTTTCTTCAAACAATGGAAATTGGCAATGGGCAGCTGGAACAGGATGTGATGCCGCTCCATATTTTAGGATTTTCAATCCGATAGAACAATTAAAAAAATTCGATAAAGCTGAAGGCTATATCAACAAATGGATATCGGAGTTAGGAACACAGCATTACCTTGAACCTATGGTTGATCATAAATTTGCAAGAAATAGAGCCTTGGAACAATATAAAATCGGAATAAATAATATAGCTTAAAAAATATTAATATGAATAAAAACTATGTCATAATTGGAGGTTCCTCAGGAATCGGAAAAGAATTGGTTAATATACTTGCAAGTCAAGAAAACAATGTATTTGCTACCTACAACGAAAATAAAGTTGAAAATCATGATAAAGTAAAGTATCAGAAGTTTAATGTTTTAAATGAATCCTTAAATCTTGATAATATACCAGATGAAATTGATGGTTTAGTATACTGCCCTGGAAGCATTAATTTAAAACCATTTAAACGATTTACAGACGAAGATTTTATATCTGATTTTAAATTACAAGTTGTTGGTGCTACGAGTGTAATAAAAACTCTAATGCCAAGATTAGCAGCTGGTCAAAATTCCTCAATTGTATTATTCTCAACCATTGCGGTTCAAAACGGGTTTAATTTTCATTCTCAAGTTTCCATCTCAAAAGGAGCTATCGAAGGATTAACGAGATCACTGGCGGCAGAATTAGCTCCTAAAATAAGAGTTAATGCTGTTGCACCTTCTATTACAGATACTTCATTAGCAAGCAAATTTTTAAATACTCCACAAAAGATAGCTGGTCTGGCTGAAAAAAACCCATTAAAAAAAATAGGAGCCGCAAAAGATGTTGCCGAAGCAGCAGCCTATCTATTATCAGATAAATCGGCTTGGACAACAGGCCAAATACTTCACGTAGATGGCGGGTCTTCAACGATAAAATAAAATAGCATGTTTAAAATATTCAAAAAGAAAACGGAAGTAGAGAAACTAAGTTTAAAGTATAAAGAATTACTTGCTGAAGCGCATAGATTATCAACTACAAGCAGAAGATTAAGTGATGAGAAAGCTGCAGAAGCATCTGAAGTTTTAAAACAAATTGAAGGCTTAGAAAAAAAGAAATAATAATTTTATAATGGCTTAGCTTAACCTATTATCATATGGTATCATAAAAATGAATTCATTTTATACAATGAAATTAATACTATTACCGTTTACTATTAAAATATAATTAATATGAAAGGTAATACCAGTGCAATCATTTTTGGAATCGCAATTATAGTATCCTCTATTTTTCTTGGAAAATCGTATGTAGACAGAACTAAGGTTGATGGCAGCATTCAAGTTACGGGATTAGGAAATGTAGATTTTAATTCCGATTTAATAGTTTGGGAAGGAAGATTTAGTGCTGAAAACAGGGATTTAAAACAAGCATATATCACCTTAAAAAAAGATCAAGAAGTCATAAAAAACTATTTAATTAGTAAAGGTGTAGATTCCGAAAACATTGTTTTTAGCGCAGTAAATACCAATCAAAAAGTAAAAACTAAATATTCTCCAAGTGGCAAATACATGGGTGATGAATTTGATGGATATGAATTAAGTCAATCTGTACAAATAGAATCTAATGACGTAGAGAAAATTGAAAATATCTCTAGAGAAGTTACCGAATTATTAAACAAAGGGGTTCAGTTTTATTCAGAAAATCCTAGATATTATTACACCAAACTTGCCGATTTAAAAATTGAAATGATTTCGAAAGCCACTGTAGATGCTAGAATTAGAGCCGAAAAAATTGCAGAGAATTCAGGTGGAAATCTAGGTGAGTTGGTTTCAGCAAAAATGGGAATATTCCAAATTACTGGTCAAAATTCTAAAGAAGACTATTCATGGGGAGGCACTTTTAACACGAGTTCAAAAGCTAAAACCGCCTCCATTACCATGAAGTTAGTTTATAAAGTAGATTAATACTTCGCTGCTTTACCGTTTGCAGCAGATTCTTTTATAAATGCTCTTAAATCATCATTTGCCTTAATTAAATCTTCATTTCGTAAATACATCATATGACCACTTCGGTATCCTTTAAAGGTAAAACGATCTTTCATTTTTCCGCTAGGATCAACTTGTGATAACGAATATTTTGCTGCAAAATAGGTGGTGGCTCCATCATAATAACCCGATTGATTCAACACTTTTAAATATGGATTGGTTGCCATTGCTTCTCGTAAACCATCTCTAGTATTATTATTACGACGATCCCAAGGATGTACATTTCCAAACATATTGTACTTTATATCTGTGGAGAAGTTCAACTCCGTTTTTATATAATGATTAATTGCTGGAGTAAAAGAATGTAACCAAGAAGTAAGCTCTGGACTATAATCTGGACTTGTCCCCGCCTCCACTTTGTCCAATCCTAAATAACGAGAATCCAAACGTCCTATAGTTTGACCTGTTTTATCACGTAACAATTCCTTCCAGAAAAAACTAGTAGGCACCTCTAAATTGTATTGTAAAATAACCTTTTTACTCAGTCCAGAATAATAGGACATTTTTTCGGCTACTTCATTCCTTTCCTCATCGCTTATAAACCCACCTTTTGCAAGTGCTGGCATTAAGGTATTGATAGCATATTCTTCAACTTCAGGAAGTATTTCTAATAAATCTTTGTTTTGTAATTCAGAAGGCAATGCTTTGTGATACCAAGCAGCAGCAGTAAAATAAGGTAAATTAATTGCTGAATATACCGGCTGACCCGTACTATAAAGGTTATAATCTGCTGGAGAAACTAAAATTACTCCATTTAAATACATCCACTGTGAGTTTTGCAATTCATTTGCTAAGCCCATCACTCGAGTTCCTCCATAACTTTCTCCAATAATATATTTTGGAGATTCCCAGCGATTATGTCTGCTTACAAAAGTATTCACCCATTCCGCCAAATATTTAATATCTGCATTGATACCAAAAAACAATTTGTCGTCTGGCATTTTCCCTTCTTTATCAGCAACCATACGCGAGTATCCAGTATTCACAGGATTCACAAAAACAATGTCGGCAACATCAATTATAGAATTGGGGTTACTTTTAAACCCATAAGGCTGCACAGGATAGCCTTCTTCATCTATATTTAATATTCTAGGACCCGTATAAGCAACATGCATCCAAACAGATGCAGATCCAGGACCTCCATTAAAAGATATAATTAATGGCCTGTTCGCTCTATCTTTTACATTGTTTCTAGTATAATAAGTATAAAATAAAGTAGCCATTGGATCACCTTCTTTATCCCAAACTGGCTGTGTACCAGTTTCAGCGGTGTATGAAAAACTTTGACCTTTTACAGTAGTGTTATGTGTGGTTTTAACAAGAGTATCTACTGGAATCGTTCTACTTTGCGAAAAAGATAAAAGGGTTCCTAAAAACAGAGAAATGGTAAATAAATATTTCATCATCATAATAATTTGTTGGTTTTAAAGTTTAAATATACTTAATGAATAAAACTATCTGTGTTAAAATAAAAAATAGTTACAAACTTAGTTTTACTGTTTAGAATTATTTTAAATGCTATCAAAATAATTGATAATACAATCAAATTTGTATTTTAGGCAAAAATTTACATAATGAAAAAGTATTTTATTTTTGGGCTTGTGCTATTGGCCTTAATAACGGTATCATGTAAAAGTGATGATAATGGATTTACACCAATTGATGACGTTGATCCAGGTCCAGTTGTTCCTTTGGTTTTTGAAACTAACCTTTCGGAAATGGGAATTTTTAGTGGTGAATTATCCAATTTAACACCTGATTCAACCGTACACCTTTACGATTTAAATAGCCGTCTTTTTACAGATTATGCACACAAACAACGATTAATTAGAATGCCCGAAGGTGAAGCTATGCAATATAATGGCGACAGTTCATTTCCTGTATACCCTGACAATACCTTAATATCTAAAACATTTTATTATTATGAAGATGAAAATAATACTGCTTCAAATAAAATAATTATTGAAACCCGCGTTTTAATTAAAACAGAAGGAATCTGGAAATTAGGTAACTATATCTGGAACAATGATATGACAGAAGCGGTATACTCGGATACTGGAAGTACAGTCCCAGTTAGTTATTTAAATGCTGAAGGAATCACTCAAGAAATTCAATATCAAATCCCATCTAATGATGATTGTATTACTTGTCATCATAAATATGAGGTAATATTACCAATTGGACCTAAGTTAAGAGCGATGAATTTTAATCCTCAAAATGAAGAAACTTCTATCAACCAGCTACAACACTTTATTAATATTGGTCTGCTTGAAGGCGTTTCAAGTGTTTCAGACATTGATATTTTACCAGATTGGGAAGATGAAGTGAATTTCGATATTTTTGAACGAGGAAGAAGTTATATAGATATTAACTGCGCACACTGTCACCAACCAGGAGGCTATGTACCAACTGGATTCTTATTAGACTTTAGATACGAAACTGATTTCGAAACTACTGGGATTTATGCTCATAGAGGTCAAATTGAAGATCGCATACAAAGCACCACTCCTACTTATATGATGCCACAAATTGGAAGATCAATAGTTCACGACGAAGGAGTCGCTATGCTTATTGAATATTTGGAAGCAATTGAAGAATAAATTATTTTTTGGCTTAATTCTTGTTTATTAGAAAGTAAAATTATTAAATTAGTAACCTAAATAAAATGAAAAAAATGAAAAACCTATTCTCAATAATCGCATTTGCATTCGTAATGATGTTAAGTGTTCAAAATGTATCAGCTCAAAGTGTATCTCAAAATAAAGATAGACCAGAAGTTATAGCAAAAACTCAACTTTTAGATTTATCTAACCAGTTAGAATTAACAGGAGAACAAAATAGAACTTTATATAGAGCGCTAGTAACTAAAGAAGTTAGTTTAAGAAATTCTGAAGAAAACAAAGCTACTATGACCGTAGACAAGAAAAAAGCTAATGAAGTATTCTATTCTCAAATGAAAAAGACTTTAACAGCAGAACAATTTAAAAAATGGGAAGATTCTCTTAAGAAATAAATTTTACCATATAGCATAAAAAAACCTCTTCAAAATGAAGAGGTTTTTTTATGCTAAAAATTTAATAACTAATCCTTTAAAGTATGAATATATAATACTTGTCCTATACTTATTGCATTACTATCTAAACCATTATATCTTTTTAAAGCATCTACTGTTATGTTGAATTTTCTAGATATACTATATAATGTATCTCCTTTTTCTACCGCATATGTTTTTACATTAGTAGGCTTTTCTTTTTTCTTTCTAGATTTCTTACCTAAAACTTCTTCATCGTACGTATAGAGTTCATATTTTTCGATAATTCTTATTAATTTTTGAGGATATTTTGGATCGGTAGCATAACCCGCTTTACGCAAACCCTTTGCCCACGATTTATAATCATCTTTTTTATATTTAAATAAACCTTCATAGCGAGAACGTTGTGTTAAAAATAAAGAATGATCTCTAAATGAATACTTAGGGTCTTTATACTTTCTAAAACATTCTTGCAATTCGTCATCATCATGATACACGCGTTCTCCTGTCCATCCTTTATGGCATTTAATTCCAAAATGATTATTAGATTTTTTGCTCAATGCTGCTCCTCCCGCACCACTTTCTAAAATACCTTGAGCCAATGTAATACTTGCAGGAATACCATACTGCACCATTTCTTCTTTTGCAATTGTACTATAATTGTCGATGTATATGGCAACAACTTCTGTATACGAAGCATTTTTTGGTGTTGGTTTTATTTTAGTTTCATTGATAACTTTTTCTGAAGTTTCAATAGGATTACTTTTTTCAACTTTTTCCGTTTTAACATGCTTGCTTTTTGATGAAGAAACAGTCTTCTTTTTAGATTTACAAGCAACAATAAGTAAAGCACTTATAAAAATTAACCTAATAACGTTTTTGGACATTTAAAATAATTGAGTTTTTTTATTAATAATTTCTTGATTAAAAAACCATTATAATGGTTGCTAAATTAACACACAATTATAAAATATATTATTATTATAACACATTAAAAAAAATAATTAACAATACTTCTTAATAAATTTAGAGGCAAATTTGGTATTTAATACTGTTTATTAGTACTTTAGCTTCTTATTATAACTTAATCAAATTTTAAACATTATGAAAAAACTTACTTTATTAACTTTTATGTTTGCTCTTTTAACAGTACCGCTGTTATATGGGCAAACTAATTCATTTACGTCTGGCAATGAAACTGGCCAAACAAGTCTTCAATCTATTGAATTGAGCAACCCTATGTTTAATGTTCAATCTAATAATAGTGAATATCAATCTAGTATTGTTTCAACTATTTCTCACAATTCAACAAACGCATTCACTAATGGACTTACTTGTGCTGTCGGAGAAGACATTGGTACTTTAAGAGCTTTTGATTTAGCTGGTGATTTTGGAATCATTGAGGATTTTGAAGTGTATTCTGTTGAATTCGCAACTTTTTACTTTTCTGGTGTAGGCCCAAATACTGTTACTGTTAATGTATATTCTACTCCAACTGGAACATTTCCTGGAGGTACATTAACACTTCAAGGCACTAATACAATTAATGTAACCTCTGCTGATGATTTTGTTTTACAATCTGTTCCAGTTACAGCTATCATACCTGCAGGTGAAACAATGATTTATGAATATTATATATTTGGCGACGGAGTTAGTAACCCTGGAATATTAGGGAATACAAATCCGCAAACAGGTTTAACTTATGTGATTGCACCTTTTTGTGCTGTACCAGACCCAGTAGATTTGGGTGGAGCATTTAGTGCTGTAATGAATGTAATCGGTGAGGAATTACCACCACCTGTAGACTCTTCATTC
>TARA_R110000787_G_scaffold72697_2_pt1 | contig 21122 bp, 23 predicted proteins | sample TARA_R110000787 | Tara Oceans TARA_R110000787 (sample SAMEA4397920) | marine metagenome | biome: Polar Biome; feature: [DCM] deep chlorophyll maximum layer (ENVO:01000326); material: water (ENVO:00002006), including particulate matter (ENVO:01000060) such as... | depth 35 m | reverse complement strand
GCGCGAACTATGGGTGGTGCGCGTAGTACTAAGGCCAATATAGGCAAGACCATAGTCACTGGTAAGAAAAGCACTGTCTCTAAGCAAGCTGGCAAGAAAGAAAGGCGCGAAAAGGGCAAAGACTTAAAAACTTATCTTGAGCAATTCAAAAAATCCTCTCCAGGTTATGTTGACAGACGAAAGTCTGGTGGAAAGCCTGCTGCAAAAATTACTAAGAAAGACTTAGAGGCCCAGGTTAAGGCCGAGAAAGCTAGAGAGCAGGCAGCAAAAGATGCGGTTAAGAAGCGGATTGCTCGCGAGGATCGTGAGGCGGCAGAACGCAAGGGCAAAGGTCTTGATTTTAGAAAAACTCGCAACAAACCATCTCGCGCTCCATCGAGGTCGGAAATAGAAATGGAGCGAACAAGAATGCGTGAACGCGAAAATAAATGACCTGGACTAACTTTACACGCGAAGAATTTAGTTGCAATTGTGGATGCAACGCTAACGACATTAAAGATGAGTTGGTAGACCGCTTGCAAGTGGTTCGCCAATTGTTTGATAAGCCAATGAAGATTAATTCAGGGCATCGTTGCAAAAGGTCAAATGGTAATGCTGGCTCCAGCGACACAAGCTCGCATCTCATAGGCGAAGCGAGTGACATATCTTGCGTCAGTTCTAAGGATAGATACGAATTAATAGGTTTGCTAAGAAAGCAATTTAACCGCATTGGAGTGCATAAGGAATTTTTGCACGTTGATATTTCGGATGACAAAAAAGCATCACCATGCTTATGGGTGTACTAACTATGAAAAAACCAAAGAAGTCTACTAAGCCAAAGCCAGTGAAGAAGCCTAAACCTACTGGGTATTAAGGTGAAGTGATGCTTGAATATCTTAAAGAGGAATTAAAAATGGAAATATTGACAGGGTTGTTGAGCGATAACATGGCGGTGACAGGTATAGCTTTGATGATTGCGATGGCAAATATGGTGACAGCGGTTATGCCATCGGTCAAAGGGAATGAAGTTTATGACACGGTAATGCGTGTGCTGAACTGGGTGTCATTGAACGTGGGCCAAAATAGAAACTCAGACGATCCTGAAAAAAAGGTTCAAAAATAATTGTCGTCTTCTGATTCTGCTAGCGGAAAGGCAAGCCAGAAAATATTCAGCGACAGGTATTACAGAAAAAACGCTGAAAAAATAAAAGCGGATATTAAGAATTGGAAGCTGCGTAATCCGATTCAAGTTTACAGGCAGAGAGTCAAGCAAAGGGCAAAGCAGCAATCACTGGATTTTAATTTGGATTTGGACTGGTTCAGGGAAAAGCTAAGTCATGGGCATTGCGAAGTGACCTATCTTCCCTTTATACAGTCAGACAAAAGAATGGCTCCTTTTGCCGCAAGCGTGGATCGCACTGACCCTCACAAGGGTTACACGAAGGACAATTGCAAGATGGTGATTTGGTGTTACAACGCGGCAAAGGGCGATAACTCACATGATGAGGTAATGATTATGGCGAGGGCATTATGCTCCTCTTAGCAACGATTGTTCTAGGCGCAGGCGCAGTATTTTATTTTGTAAGACTTGGCAAGAAGTTGCAGGCAGCTTCTGGGTTGAAAGCTGCATTAAACATTCATGGAAAGATCAATCGTGAGAAAGCAAAGATTGAAGAAGAACACGCAATACGATTGGCGAAAAAGAGCAAGTCTAATCCTCGTGATTTTTTTAATGACAGGAATTAATGCTTGTTCAACATTGCCGGACAGCTTGAATTTGGCCTACCCCATTCGACCTGTCGAGCCAAGGCTTTATTTTAGAGACACTGGGGCGCATTGTTTAAAAGACGAGGAACTGGATGAGTTATCCACTTACATTTTAGGTGTACAGAAATACCAGGATACGACTGAAGCTATTCTTGATAGCGTTAATAATCCCTAGTGTTCTAAACGGAGGGCAGATAACTGCTGCTGAAGTATACGAGCAATGGCGAATGGAGATGCCTGGGTTTATCGAGCCTCCAATGGAATACATGATTGGATGGAACTTAAACGAAGTGCCAGGTAACGCGACAGTTTATTACGATCTAAACGGCGACAAGGTTCCTGAAATAGTTTTTGCACATCCAATAATTGGGGTAAACAACGCGCCCGATTGCAACGGAGGAGTGAGGACAGAAGAGCAGTACCACACGCTCTTGACAACTTGCCCCGCAGATTATGCCGTCGATTATTTTATTACTAAACAATACTCGATGTTCCGTTTGTTAAAGGAAAAAGTTTGGTCACGAATTTTTAGAATGGTAGGTGAAGATGGAAGACATGTTGAAGGGTGCGAGAGAGATAGAAGCAAAAGTGAAAGCTTTACGCCTCGAACCGTTGGAGGCAAGCGAAGACAAAGCTTCATCGCAAAGTGTGCGCCAACAGTTGATGACAACATTCGAGCGTATCGGTGGTGAGCGAGCCTTCGCTGAGTTTGTTAAAAAGGATGACCGTAACAAACGAGAATTTTATGGCTGGTGGTCGAAGCTTGCGCCGAAAGAAGAAGGCAACGTCGGCACTCACATACAGATAAACGTAATTAATTATAATGGCAAAACTGACGATACCGTACAACTTCCAGCCGCGCCAATACCAGATACCCCTCTTTAAAGCGTTTGACGCTGGGATAAAAAGAGGAGTGTGTTGCTGGCATAGACGCGCAGGAAAAGATAAATGTGGCTTGAACTTATTCATCAGAGAAATGTTCAAGCGCAAAGGCCAGTACTACCATTTATTTCCAACGGCCCGACAGGCTCGCAAAGCTATTTGGGACGGAATTGATAAAGACGGTCTGAAGGTGATGGATCATTTTCCAAAGGAGGTGATCGTATCTAAAAACGAGACTGATATGAAGATCACTCTTACTAACGGGAGTATCTATCAATTGGTCGGGACGGACATGGGCCTGGATTGGCTAGTCGGTACTAACCCTGTCGGCTTGCTCTTTAGTGAATATCCAATCATGTCGCCTAAAGCTTGGGATTTTCTTAGGCCGATTATCAGGGAAAATGATGGAATAGCATTGTTTGTATATACACCGCGTGGTCAGAATCACGGTCATCGTTTATATGAGATGGCTCAAAACAACGACTTGTGGTTTTGCTCAAAGCTTACGGTAGAGGAAACTCGCCGTGACTCTGAAGGCGAAGATGGCTCAAGAGTGGTGAGCGCAGATGATTTGGAAGAAGAGCGTCGCGAAGGAATGGATGAGCAAATGATCCAGCAGGAGTACTACTGCTCTTTCCACGCTGCGATTCCAGGCGCTTACTTTGCAAAAGAAATGACTCGCATGGAAACAGACGGGCGCATTTGCAGAGTGCCTTGGGAACCAAAGTTAAGAACCTCAACATATTGGGATTTAGGAATTGATGACTCGATGTCAGTGGTCTTCGTTCAGCAGCATGGTCAAGAGATACGAATTATTGACTACTATGAAGCGAATGGCGAAGGGCTTCCGCATTTCATCAGCGAAGTTAAAAGCAGGCCGTATTCCTACGATAGCCACAACGCCCCGTGGGACATAGAAGTCCGGGAGTTAACGACAGGCAAAACTCGCAGGGAAACGGCTCGTAGCTTGGGTATCAATTTTAGGGCAGGAAAGAAAGTGAATAAGAAGGAAGAAGCGATTGAGCAAGCAAGGCAATTGCTGAGTAGAACCTGGATAGACCGCAGGAAATGTGAACGGCTGATTGCCGCACTCAGGAACTACCACAAAGAATACGACGACAAGAATCAAGTGTTCAAGGCAAGGCCGGTGCATAACTGGGCGAGTCATGGCGCTGATTCATTTATGGAATTGGCAATGAGCATCAGGCCAGAGAGAACAGAGCCAATGCAAATGCAAGCCACTAACGTAGGGGATTTTATTTAATGGGCGCACCTTCACCACCACCAAGACCAGCTCCAGTTCTAAAACCAGTAGCAGTTGATGCCACTTCTCAGGATACAGAGCAGCGTCAAGCAAGAGCGGATAAGAAGAAAATGGGCAGAAATTCCCTCATTGTTAATCGTGGTGGCGCTCAAGGTTTAGGAGGCGGCGATGATAACGCTTCTATTAAGAAAAAAACTTTAGGTTAATAATATGAACTTTGTGGATTTAATTTTTACTTGTTTCTTCGGCGGCACTCCGGCTCTTCCACCTCTTCCCCCTCTTCCAGAGCCTTTGCCAGACGTAGAGGAAAGCGATGATGACAGGAAAGAGAGAATGCGAAAGCTGGCATCTAAAAAGCAAGGCCGTAGTTCTTTAATCACCAATGAAGGCGGGGCTGCGGGATTATCTGATGAAACGGACGCGACGAAGAAAACGAAACTAGGCGGTAATTAATGTCAGTAAATGCTAAACACTTACTCAGCAGAAACGAGCGGTTGAAGGAAGACCGTTCTCTTTGGGATAGTCATTACCAGGATGTCGTAGATTATATGCGAATGGGCAAGCAGGCTCCCAATGAGCAACGAGTCTCTGGCACTCAACGCCATAAGCATTACGATTCAACGGCTCCTCATGCTTCTAAGACTCTAGCTTTAATTATGGCAGAGACTCTTACGAGCAAAGCTATTCAGTGGTTTGGATTTAAGATTCCTGAGACAAGTCAATTTTCAGATCTGAATGACGACCAAGATGTAATGCGCTGGTTTAATGACTTGGCTCAAGGCGTTGGTTACGCTCTCAACCAAAGCAACTTTTACGTTGTCATTAATGAAGTATATGAAGACTTTAATTCATTCGCCACGGTTTGCCTGTACATGGAAGAGGCAAGGCTGAAGCATAAAGGCTTTAACGGATTAAACTTTAGAGCATTGCCGATTAGCTCATACGTTTTTGCTGAAAGCGAATCTGGATTGGTCGATACAGTTTTTTGGGAATACGAAAGAACGGCTAGACAGATGGCGCAGCAGTTTGGCGAAAATAACATCCCTGATATTGTGCGGAAAGCATTAGAAAAAAATCCAGACGATAAGTTTGATCTGGTTCGCGTAGTAGCTCCCGCTGAAGACATTGGGGCGAAGGTAGCTAGTAAATTTGAATATGCCCACGTTGATATTTTCAAAGACATGTCTTTAGTATTAGAGCAGCGTGGCTACCATGAAAATCCATATATGGTCGGGCGTTGGGATAAAGCATCTGGCGAAACCAGAGGACGCGGCCCTGCCATGATAGCAATGGATGACATTAAGTCGCTCAACCAATTAAGAAAACTTGAATTAACTGGCTTAGAGAAAGCAGTCAACCCATCCATCTTAACTGGCGAAGAAGGTTTTATCGGCAACGTCAAGCTGGGCGGTAACTCAATTGTTTATTCGCGTGACCCGCAGAACGTAAGGTTATTGCCTACGGAATTGCGACTTGACCTTTCTTCGTTGAAAGCTGGAGAGCTTCGCCAGGGTATCCGCGACATGTACTTGACGGATCAATTGAACTTGCCTAGCAGTTCGCGCATGACAGCAGAAGAAGTTATGACCAGGCGCGGAGAGATGGAAAGACTGCTTGGCCCAACGATAGCGAGATTTGAAACGGAAGTGTTAGGCCCAATGCTTGAAAGAGCAGTCGGCATAATGCTGAGAGCCGGAGCTATCTCTACCCCGCCAGAAGTTTTAAAAGACTTAGACCAAATTGACATTGAGTATGTCGGGCAATTAGCCAGAGCGCAGAGAATTACAGAAGTCCAATCAATGCAAAGCTGGCTAGGTATGTTAGCGGAATGGGGGCAACTTGATCCTGATGTTATGCACATTCCTGACCTACCCGCTATGGCGAGATTGGCAGCGCCGATTTTAGGAGTCCCTAAAAAAGGAATCCGAGGCACGGCGGAAACTCAAGAAAAGATTGAAGCCAAGAAGCAACAAGAAGCAGCGATGGCTAAACAGCAACAACAGGCTCAGACAGCAGAGTCGGCTGGCAAAGCAGCGCCTGCAATGAAAGTTTTACAAGATGGAGCATCGAATTTAAGTGACGAAGACAAACAAGCGCTCATCGAGCAGTTCACAGGATAACACCGGCGACCAACTGCTCCGAGCGTTTTCCGATACATTTCAAAGCCAAAGTGGCGCTGTAGTCTACAAGTATCTTGAAGATGCTTACAACAACACATCCAGTTTTGTTCCTGGCGAACCTGAGACTACGGCATATAACGAAGGTTGCCGCGCTGTGTTTCTACAGATAAAGCACAACTTGGAACACTGGAAAAAACGAGGGTAACTTATGAGCGAAGAAGCGATAACCTCAGATGTAGAGGCCGTGGAATCAACCGAAGAAGTACAAGAAGAAGTTGCAGAGAAAACCTGGCGTGATGAACTGCCGGAGGATTTGCAGGGCGTCAAAACCTTGGAGAAATTCAAGGACGTTTCAGGTCTAGCTAAAAGCTACGTTGAAACGGAACGATATTTTGAAGGAGCAGTACGCATCCCAGAGGAAAACGCATCTACCGAAGAGTGGGAAAGATACTACACAAAGCTTGGGCGTCCTGAACAATCGGATGGCTATGAATTCGAGAAAGCTGAATTGCCGGAAGGACTTACATACGACGATAATTTTGAAAAAGCTTTTCTGGATAAGGCTCACACAGCAGGCTTAAATAATAAGCAAGTGGGCGAGCTATATTCTTGGTGGAATACTACAAGTAAAGATTTGTTTGTCGAAGGCCAAATCAATTCTGAAAATACAATTCAGAGGGCCGAAATAGAACTAAGAGCAGATTGGGGCAGGCAGTACGACGAGAAGCTTGTGGGGATTCAGAGGCTAGTGGATAAATACGCTGACGGAGCTGACAAACAATACTTGGAAGAGTCTGGAATTGGAAACAACCCAAGTATGGCGAAGTTTCTGGATCGACTCGCTAAAGACTTTGGCGAAGGGCGTCATTTAGGCGATCCGAAGCTCAACGCATTCTCTGACCCTGAATCGGCTCAACTTGCTAAAGACGCATTTTACAACGATACGAAAAGCGACGATTACCAAGCTTATTTTGATGAGACTCATCCGCGTCACAGTCAAGCCGTCAAGATGATTGACCGCTGGAACACGACGATTCACGGGGAGGAATAAATGGGTTTAAGCAAAGATGTGAAATGTAGCGACTGTTTGTATTTTATAAGAACTACAAGTATTTGCGAAGAGTACAACGCTTCGGTAGAGCGGGAAGAAATACGAAACTGTTATTTCTTTCGCGCTACACCACCCGTAACAAAAGACGCGCCTTCTCTGGATAAGCCTACGGCCCCAGCGAAAGTCGTCAAGAAGAAACGCAGGAAAGCCGTTCCTGACAACCCTAATCGGGCCAGGGCTAAAAGTCAGGAGAGTCCAATGAATGGGCAACTCTCCGCAATAACTTAATTAATTTATAGGAGAGAGTAATGTCTAATCAGATTAACAAGGCATTTGAAAGTTCTTTCAGCGATAACTTTTTACACCTGGCGAGTCAAAAGACTTCCAAGCTAGGTGGAGCGGTTCGCATGGAACAGATCAATGATGCCAAGCAGTTTTTCTTCGACAGAATGGATACCGTTTCGATGGTTCAATCTGTAAGTCGGCATGAAGATACACCACTAACCGAAGTACCTTTTTCAAGGCGACGAGTAACATTTAACACTTATCGAGCCGTTGATTTGATCGACAATCCTGATCGAGTGAAGATGGCTAAAGACCCAACGTCGCCAACGATGAAGCAATTGATGGCAGCTATGAACAGGCAGAAAGATGATGTAATTATTTCAGCCGCTCTTGGTAGTGCTTACTCAGTAAACTCTGCTGACTCAGCGTCTGCGGTAAGTTTACCGGCAGCTCAAAAAATTGCCAATGGCAGCGCTGATTTAACGCTCGCTAAATTGCTTGAAGCTAAGAAAAAGCTTTTGTCTAACGACGTTGATCCAGCCGAAGAGCCAATGTATGTAGTAGTTGGCCCTGACCAGTTGGAAGCGTTGTTGAGCGTGACAACGAATACAAGCGTTGACTTCAATAGCGTCAGGGCATTAATGAACGCAGAGCTGGATACTTGGTGCGGCTTTAAATTCATCATCTCAACACGTTTAGCTAAAGTCGGGAATATTAGAAGTTGTTTCGCATGGGCTAAGTCAGGTCTTGGCCTTGCTATGAACGGTACTCCTAACATTCGCATCAGCGAGCGTTCAGACAAGAACTATAGTACTCAGGTATTTGTTGAATGTTCATTGGGCGCGACACGCATCGAGGACGAGAAAGTTGTCCAAATAGATTGTGACGAGTCCTAAATTCTACTAACTGATTACTTAATTTAAAATAGGAGTATTAAACATGGCAACTGCATATTCAGCAGAGCTAACCAACTACGAGGCAATTCCTCAAGTTATGGTGGACTCTGAAGTGCCGGTGGAAAAGTTCGCGTATGGTCTGACACCATCGCGGCTGCTACAACGGACATCGATGACAACGACATTATTATGATGGCTGAAATTCCTTCTGGAGCCAAGATCAAATCTATCATGCTTTACAACGATGATTTGGATTCAGGTGGATCACCAGCTCTAGTAACTGATGTCGGAGTTTACAACGGTAACATAAAGTTTAACGACACTGACGGTTCTGCCACAGCTTACGCTGCGGAAGGCGTTATTGATCGTGATTGTTACGGGACAGTAAGTACGGTGCTTCAAGCTGCTGTAACGGCTGGGACAGAATTTCGTTACGAAACTCTTGGAATTGAAACCGTTGGCAACTTCATGTGGGAAGACGCTGGGCTGACTTCAGACCCTGGCAAAATGCTTCGCATAGCATTGACTATTGAAACTGTCGCGGCTACTGCTGCTGCGGGTGACATATCAATTGTTGTCGAGTACATCGTCAACTAACTGATCGGGGGAGGCTTTGGCTTCCCCCTTTCTTCTAACTTGTGGTAGCTAATGGCATCTTTTGTAGAAATTACATCTAACGCTTTAAGACTTCTAGGCGACGATCCTATTACTTCTTTAACTGACGACTCAGAGCGAGCAAGGTTAGTCAACGCTCTGTACGAAGAAGTCAGAGATGAGGTAACTCGCGCTGCAATGTGGAACTGCGCTAAAGATCGCCAAGTGTTAGCGTCTTTAACAGCAACTCCCGCATTTGGGTGGGCGTTCTATCACCAGCTTCCGTCAGATTGTTTGCGAGTTGTAGACGTTTTGTCAGGTGACACTCGAATTGAGCATGAACTGGAAGGTAGAAAACTGATGACAGATGAAAGTTCTGTTAATTTGATTTTCTTAAAAAAGATTACTGATCCAAATGACATGGACAGTTTATTTATTGGCGTGTACACAGCCAAGCTTGCAGCCGAGTTGGCAGAGCCTGTTACAGGCAGTCGCTCGCTTGGAGAACAAATGTGGCAATTGTATGAAAGAAAAGTTCGAGAAGCTAGAACGATTGATTCGCAAGAAGGCACTGCTGCGAGTCTGGATATTCAGCAATTAGTAGACGTTAGATCGGGAACGGTAATTTAATGGCAAAATCGGCTTCAATACTTTCCAGTTTTACTACTGGAGAAATTACAGAACGTCTTGACGGACGGACTGACTTGGCTAAGTACAAAGACTCGTTAAAGACTTTGGAGAACGGCATTGTGCTTCCGCATGGAGGAATTAAAAGTCGAGGCGGCTTTCATTATACGGCTGATGTCAAAGCTATAGCCGCTGGGTCAGAGTTAATTACTAACGGCACGTTTGCCAGCAACATTACGGGATGGACGAATAAGTCGGTCGGTTCTGGTAGTTCGATTGCCCATGCAACGAACCTAATGAATATTGTTTCAGTCGATGCGAGTAATTACGGATGGGCTGAAGACAGTTTTACGACTGTCGCTGGAGTGCGGTATGTAATGAGTTTTACGATTGGTACAGGAGTTATCAATGTGCAGATCGGAACTGCTACCGCAGGCGAACAAATTTTAGCTTCTACTGCGTATGCGGTAGCTACTCATACCATCGAGTTTACAGCGCAAACGACTTCAACCTTTATTGGGTTTAAGCATACGACGGGCGCCACACATACTCTGGATACTGTTTCGGTGAAGTCAGGAACGCAAGACGCAAAAGTTCGCTTAGTACCTTTTGAGTTTTCAGTCACACAACCTTACATTTTAGAGTTTGGCAATTTATATATAAGAATTTACAAAGACAACGGACAAATCCAATCAGGCGGTAAGCCAGTAGAAATTACTACAACTTATTTGACAGCAGACTTACCTAGTTTACATTTTGCACAAAGCGCTGATACGCTTTACATATCACATAAAGAATACGCCCCTACTAAACTGACCCGCTCATCGCATGTTGCGTGGACGCTGGCTAAAATTAGTTTCACTGGCTCTACGTTTCCATCTACGTTTTGTGCTGGCTCTGCCGGAGTTGGAACGGATGGCAATGATAAAAATCCAGGCGCAGTCACTTTCTTTAACCAAAGATTATTTTGGGGAGGTAGTAATACACACCCTCAAAAGATTTGGGGAAGCGAAGTCGGAAGTTTTGAATCAATGCACCAGGGTAGCGCCGGAGCTGATAATAGTGTTGAGTTTACCTTGGTGGCAAATCAAGTAAACGCCATTCAATGGTTGGCTGAGTCAACTGAAATGTTATGTGGAACACTTGGCGGCGAGTTTACTATCAACGGTGGGCAGGATGACAATATTACGCCGTCCAATATTAAAGCGGTTCGCCAAGCGGGTTTTGGTAGCAATAAAGTTGCGCCGCTCAACGTAGGAAACTTACTTTTATTTAACCAAAGAGCTGGGCGAAAAGTCAGAGAGCTAGTATTCAGCTTTGATGTTGATGGGTACTTAGCTCCAGATATTACTTTACTTGCAGAACATGTCAGTGCTTCTGGTGTAGTTGATATGGCGTACCAACAAGAAGAAGACACCGTTCTCTGGGCATGCACTGCTGACGGAGCTTTAATCGGTTGCACTTACTTGCGTGACCAGAATGTCATCGCATGGCATCGTCATCCAGTAGGAGGTGACATGTCAGTTGTTGAGTCGGTAGCTGTTATCCCGTCTGCTGATGGCCTGCGAGATGAACTTTGGATTAGCGTTAAAAAAAGAGTCAACGGAGTCACTAAAAGATTTGTTGAATGGCTTGATCCGTATACGTTTGCTGATTCATGTTTGACTTTGGATAATCCTGTAACTATCTCAGGAGCGACAAAAGCCAACCCAGTTGTCGTGACCGCAACGTCACATGGATTTGTAAATGGCGACTTGGTGGATATAAAAAAAATAATGGGCATGGTGGAGTTAAACGGCAACCGATATAAAGTTGCCGGTAAAACAACGCATACTTTTCAGCTTACAAATATTACGACAGGCGCAAATATCAATGGCACTGCGTTTAATGCCTACGATTCGATGGGGCAAGCGAGGAAAGCTGTAACCACAATAACGGGTCTGGAACACCTTGAAGGCGAGTCGGTAAAAATTGTTGGCAACGGCGCTGTTTTCCCAGACAAAACCGTAACAGCAGGAACCGTCACCGTTTCAAGCGCTGTATCAGAAGCGTATGTTGGACAAGGCTTCTCAGTACTTATGAAGCCTTCCCGCCCAGAGTTTGGGACACCCACTGGAACGAGTCAAGGTAGGAAGAAGCGAGCAAATCAAATTCTAGTACGTTTGTTAAATACGGCTGGGATAAAAATTAATGGCGACCAGGTTCCATTCAGAACATCAGCTGACCTAATGGGGAGTCCTCCAGAACCATTTACTGGAGATAAGAAAGTGATGAACCTTGGGTATGACCGCGACGGATTTGTCGAAATCAGACAAGACCAGCCGCTGGATGTGCATGTGGTCGCCGTAATAATGGATATGAATGTCGGCGAACACTTCTAAAAGTAAGTGGATTACAGGCTTTGAGCCTTGGCATCTTGAGGCTTTGAAGTTTAGGGAAAGAGAAGCCAGGATATTTTCAAAGATTGATCGCAAAGCGGATGCTCAATTTAAGTCGGTACAGCGTGGAACTGCGTTCACAGCATTTACAGAGCAAGGCATTATCGGTTGTGCTGGCATACTGCCAATTTGGAAAGGGGTAGGCCATGCCTGGGTGGTGTTGGGCAAGGATTATAGGCAACATCGCATATGGATACATAAACAAGTAATTGGTTACATGAATAAAATTATTGCGGGAATGGAGTATCACAGAGTGGAAGCAACAGTAGTTTGTGATTTTATTCCTGGCGTCCAATGGCTTGAGAGAATGGGATTTGAGCTTGAAGGTAAAAAACGCAAGTACGGCCCAGATGGTAAGGATCATTATTCGTATTCTAGGATTTTTGAATGACGCTGAAAGTCACAGAGTGGAACATTACGACAGGGTGCGAGCGGTTAACGCCAGGGTGTGACAATTGCCCTACCTACTGGGATGCTAAAGAACGAGGGTTGGATTATCACCCTAAATTTTATCCTGATCGACTCGGTATTCCGCTGGCAAACAAGATACCAGCCGCTTATATAGTTTCGGCTGGTAGCGATTTATTCCATGAAGCAATCAGGGTAGAGGAAATCGAGGCTGTGTTTAAGGTTATGGCAAGAGCCTCGCAGCATCATTTTGAAGTTATTACAAAGAGAGTTGAGCGTATGGAAACATTATCTGCAAGACATTTAAAGTGGCCTTCTAATGTAATGGCTGGAGTTACGATTGAGGAGTCTAAATATAAATGGAGACTCGACTGTTTGCGTGAAATTGACGCAAGGCGATTTGTATCCTTTGGGCCAATGACCGGCAGGATTGGGCAAGTAAATTTGGCAGGTATTGAGGTCGCTGGCGTTGTCGTAGAGCAGTGGGGAAAGCCGCGCCCAGTAAAGCAGAAATGGATTGACGAAATTCACAATCAATGTGATGCCTCGCATGTGCGTATTGCAACGCAACACTGGCTTACTCAGGGGGCAGCGTAATGGCAGGAGCAGCGGTTGCGGCAATTGTTGTTGGTACAGGGATATCTGTGTATGGGCAAATGGAAGCTGGTAAAAACGCAAACAAAGTGGCACAACGAAACGCTGAAATTCAATTGCGTGATGCTGAAATTGCACAGAGGAACTCTGAGTTTAACGCCAAGATAAAAGAGAAGGAAGATGACGCAAGGCGCAGAAGAATGGTTTCTGACCAAGGCGCGAGCGGAACCGTTGTTAACGACGGTACGAATTTATTGGTACTCGCCGAGCAAGAATTTATTGATGACTTGAACGCTGATCTGATTAGGCGTGGTGGTAAAAATCAAGCCGACTCATTAAGAGCCAATGCTGCCGTTACATCGTTCAGCGGCAAAGCGCAGCAGAGCGCTGCCAATACTGGAGCGTTAGGAAGTTTATTCACAGGCTTGGGTAGCGCAGGTGCTACATACAACTCGCAGAAAAACGCTGGAGCTTTTGACTAGGATGAAAAACAATGGCAATTAGATTAGACCGAAGAATCATTCAACAGACCCAGCTCTCTGGGCTTAAGCAAGTTGATGCAAGTCCTTTTGTAGCTGCGGGGCAGAGCTTTGCTCAATTTGGCAAAGATGTACAAAATTTTGGAGCTAACATAGGTTCTTACCTTCTTAAACAAAAAGCTATTGCAGATGACATTGGGTTTACTGACTTGCAAAACGACTTTGATGCACAACAGCGAGTAAACCAATCAAAGCTTGAAAAGTTAAAATCTGATCCAAGTATGCTTATTAAGTCAGAAAACATGAGCGGGGGAAGATCATCCGCGCTGACACATAGTGCTTTTGCAGGCAGTATTAATAACGAGAGTCGTCTGACTAAAACGGCAAAATTTAAAAATCTTGGTGAAGCTCACAAAGCGCAGTTTCTAGCGTATACCGGGAGTCAAACTAGAATTGCAGAAGCTACCGCCAAACTAGACACAACTCGCCTACTTGTTGAGGCAAGCCAGAAAGCTGATGTGAATTCTTTGGCAAGTATTTTATCTGCTGGGGCAAGACCAGGAACACCTGAAGCTGTTACTGACACAATGATTGAAAATTTGAAGCATGCCATTCAGAGAAAACGATTGCGTGGAGATTACACGCCTGGGGAAGCAGATGCTTTCTTGGCCCAGATTGATAAGAAGGTTGCCAAGATGCATTTTGGCAGGGACAGGGCTAATGCGATTGTAGCTGGTGATGTGGCAGCTCTCATGGCTATTGACCGAAAAATACTTGACGGGGAATACCGCCTCCTTGGGGAGGATGTTGGGGAAAAACGAATACTTTTGCATCGAGATTTTAATGCTGCACAGAGCGCCAAAGAGAGTAGGAGTGCGGCGGAGTCCAAGTTTCGAGCCGAGACACGCGCACAAGAGTTAGCGAAGGACATTAGGGAGGGCAAAGTCTCACAAGAGATTTTAACAGACAGGGTGGATCAATTTTCCAAGGGCGCTGGGCGTGGGAAAATTGGTTTAACTGGCAAGTTGTACAAGCAAATTGCAGACTTGGATAAGCCTGAGTCAGAGTCCCCTAACTCAGTGAATCAGGCAACGAAAAACCAGATTGCCGCGATAGACCTCACTGACTCTGACGCGAAAGAACAGCTCGTAATTATGCGAGAAGTCGTTGACGCTATGACTGACTCTGAGGTGGATAGTTTTACAATGAAACAATCTACTGATCGTATTGTGCAAATCGACACGGCAATAAAAGGATTGGATGACGCTGCTACCAAGGCTTTTAATGTGGATAAGAAAAAAATAAAAGATTTGATTATGATAAAAACGAAGCCGCGTGGCGGGTTTATGGCTGGCTTGACAGACAACGAGCGGGACTTGCGAATCTTCGCCTTGGAATACTACGACAATCTTCTGGGAAGAGGCGTCCACCCAAAGGATGCGTGGAACAATATCAAGGAAGTCATAGAGGCAGATGGCAAGCTTGCAGCTAAAAAAATTAACCTCTCTGAGGTCAGCAATGAGCTGGGTTTTGATTTGGGTGAGATGAGGCGATTGAAAGATAAATTTAAAGGTGACCCTAGCTCTTTAACCTCAGAAGAAAAGCAAGCTGTTCTCTTGATGGAAAGTGCGAATAAGGCGAATAAAAAAATCGGTGATAGCGATTGAATACCAATAAACAAAATAATGGATTGGATCAATAATGGCAGAAAATACTTTTCCTGGTAATGGATTTATCATTAACGATGATGGATCAGCTGACATTTTCTTGCAGAAAAAACAGGATGAAGAAAATAGGGAACTAGCGCGAATCTTTGACGACCTTGAGTCTAGTGCTTCTGCTTTCAGCGACGTTGGTTCTCCTGACGGATCTGGGCAAGCAGAGGACTTTGTGTCCTCCAATGAAGCGAATCTTGACCAAGAGGGCCGGGGCGCCTTAAAGCCTCGCGATAATTCCGGCGATCTTTCTATAGGGGAGCTGATCAAACAAGTCGCTGTTGGCGGTGCATTGGATGGGGCACAAGCCTCTGGCGATCTAGTGACCGACCTTGGGGATAGGCTAAGAGGAGCAACTGTTGATGAAATTTTCAACACTTTATCTGGAGTGGCGCAAGGGTTAGACCCAGTAGCTACAAGCGATGGGGTATTAGACACACAGCTTCCAGAAGGCTCATTGGGGGATTTAGGGCAGTCCACAGTGCAAGAGATATTGGATGGCATACACCCAACGGCTGGGGGGAAGCTTAATTTTGCTATCCCAAAGATTGAGAAGAAAGGCGGCGGTGGAGTCCAGTTTGCTCGCGGCATAGCTGCTTTTTTCACTGGCTTTACAGCTCTCAAAGCGATGGGTGTTGCGAGAAACACATTCTCCGCTGCTGTAGGGTCTGACGTTCTCACTACAGATGCTGAACAAAATTTGGCGAACTTGTTTAATGAAATGTCGCCAGAATTAGCTAATCCTTTAAGTGAATTTTTAGAAGCTAAAATTGATGACTCTGAATTGGAGCTGCGCCTTAAACAGGCTGGCATTGGTGTTATAGCTGGTGTGCCTATCGAACTAGGCAGGCAATTTATCGGCATGGCTCGACAGATGAGAGATGCGGGGGTAAATGCTCAAGACCTAATTAAGCCGCAGCAGGCGCTGGATAAGCTTGCAGATCATAATCAATCTATCGCTAAGAAGTCTCGCGGTGAAACAAGCGAAGATATTAGCGCTGGCATTCCACAAGTTATGAACCCCGCGACTGCCGTTAAGATTCAGGGAGCTACCTTTGACATTGATGGTATTGACAAATTTGTAAAGGCTGTAAACAGCGAAAAACTGATTCGCCAATCTTTGAAAGATGCTGAAGAGCTAATTAGCTCACGACAAGTAGGGAACACAGGGTTGCCTGTAAGGTATGGCAAAGAGGCTGTGTCTGAGGCTCGCAACCGTATGAAGCAAGACCCTATTGGCGAGACTAAACGGATTCTTGAACTAGACCCTCGCAAGGGCATTACTGATGTTGACCCGATAATCATGGAGATAGTCTACGGGGCGCACCATTTACAGTCGAAGGCGTTTGCTGAGGAATTAGCCAAACAAGGTGCTTACGACTCTGGCGCTTTTTTACAGGCTCACACGTTATCTCTTTTGATGGCGCAGCAGAGAAGATTGTTGAGCGCCACGGCATCTAGGACTCTCAATGTTCGCAAACAACTGAAGGACTTCGAGCTAGACAACGCTGTGGCTATTGGCGAGGCGGTTGAGGACATAGGTGCATTGCCCCCTGGGACTTCTGAACGTGACTTAATAAATAATTACATCCTTCTATCTAAAGAGCAATTGGCAAAGTCTCATACTCAGGCTGCCGCCCCAGGCATGAAGGATGCTTTACAGAAACTATATTACTTCAACATGCTTTCAGGAATAGACACTCAAGTGGGCAACATTATGGGTGGCTTGTTGAACCTAACATTCCAGACCGCTGCTCGCCAAATGGCTGGCAAGGTTAGAGGTACGCTTAAATTCTTTGGCAGCAAAGCTGGAGGAGTGGACGAGGATGAAGGGGCTAACCTGATGTTTGGCCTCATTAGCGGATTCCGCAGACAATTGCCAATCTTAGCTAGGAATTTGGTCAAGACTGCTCGCGGTCAGGAAATCGATGTAAGCTCCAATACGAAATTAGAAGGCCCAGGGCAAAAGCCTGCGTTCTTCAGTGCTAAGAAATTCGACGAAATATTTCCTACAAAAGATGGTAGTGAGCGCTCGGAGTTATTCGGAGCGATAGTCAATCAAATTGGCGCCCCTCTTGAATCCCCAGGGCGTTTCCTCATGTCCTTCGATCAACTTATTCGAGGAGCGGCCTTTGATGCAGCAAACCATAGTGTAGCTTTACGAAAAGCTAAGGCTGATGGATTGGTTGGCGACGCAATGAATCGCAGAGTTTCCTTTTACTTGGATCATCCTACTCCAGAAGTAATTTTGGAGGCCAATAAGTTTGCCAATACTTCAGTATTCCTTGATGAACTTGGCCCTCTGGCTGGAAGGCTAGCTCAGGGTTTAGATGAAAGTTATTGGGGGAGGTATTTTATTCCCTTTCTTAAAGTACTTGTGAACATTGCCAAAGCCCCAATCAGGAATGGCCCTTTAGGAGTCCTAACTCCCCACCAAATACGAGCGTTAAAAAAAGGGGGGGTTGATAGGGATATTGCCATAGGCCAAATGATGGCTGGAACAGGAGTGTTGATGGCTGGCCTTGCCTTTGCACATGGTGGGGGTATACAGGGAACCTTCGGCTCGAACGCTTCAGTAGCACAAGCTAAGAGAAGACAAAATAGAACGCCATGTTCTTTTCGCGTCACAGAATCAGATGGCACTGTTCGTGACATTGGATTTAACAACCTGGCTCCAATAGGGCAGTATTTTTGCGCTGCGGCTGATGCACATAGGATCATGGGGCAAGCAAAGGCTGGTGAGCGCATTGAACTTGCGCGAGAATTGATGGATTCAACTCGCAAAATACTTTTGAACGCGACGTTTGCACAGAACATTATCCAAATATCTGATGCGCTAGAGGCGAGGAATTTTAAGGTGCTTGAAAATTTAGTAGCAGCCATGATTCCAGCGGGGAACATTATGGCTGACGTCCAGAGAAATGGGCTGCCCTTTGCAGGTGGAGGCGATAGCAGATTAAAAGATACAAGAACGATTGGCAGGAAGGCTGTTGAACAAGTGCCTGGGAAGCCTGGGATACACGAACCTTTTTACGAGGCGTTCTATACGCTCGCGAACAGGATTCAATCAAGACTCCCCACTAAGGTTCAAAAACTTGCTGGGTTTAGCCAGACACTTATTGACAGGCATAACTTGTGGGGAGAGGAAATTGATTTGGAAGGTGGATTGGGGCCAGACATCATGTCGCCTATCTACACTTCGCATGAAGTGACGAGTCCAATTGACCAGCTTATTATTGCTAACCAGACAAACCTAACAATGCCTCCAGAGCATTATAGAGGCGTTTTCCTTGAGCCTGATGAGCTGAGAGAGTGGACGATTAAGTCTGGCAAACCTGCAAAAAAATTATTGGAACAACTATTTAAAAACGGAGCGTTTGACGATATGTCTGAGGGGCCATCTGGAGGAGTATCCCAATTTATTACTGCCGTTGTGAATGCCTTCCGTCAGGACGCCATGAAAGCGATGCTAAACGACCCGAAGCATGAAGATTTGCTTAATTTTTTATTAGAGTCCGAACTTGAAAAAGAACAACAGAAAACAACTAAGGGTTAATTAACTATGACCATATCCACGATTACACGAACTAAACAATACAACGGGAATAACTCGACGACTGTATTCGCCTATGATTTTAATATCCAGGCTGAAGCGGAAATTGAAGTTTACCTTGGCACTCCTGTCGGCGCTCCAACGACTTGGACGGAAAAGACTTTGACCACGCATTTTACTGTAAGCAACGTAGGTGTTGCAGGCGGGGGCAACATCACGTTTACGGCTGGCAATACGCCTCCATCTGGAACTGGCAACGTATTTATTCGCCGCGTTACTGCCAAGACTCAGACGAGTGATTATGTGGAGAACGATCCATTCTCCGCTGACACAATTGAAGGTAATCTCGATAAATTAACTCAAGTCACGCAGGACATGCAGGAAGAAATTGACCGTTGTTTCAAACTTGGAACGATTGTTCCTGACGTTGGAGCGACAGAAGCATCAAGCGTAGTTGCGGAGCGAAAGAATAAATTATTTGCCTTTGACGATGACGGCGACTTCAGCGTTACATCTGAGATAGGTACTGTTAAGGGAAACTGGGCAGCGAGTACTGCTTACGTTCTGCGAGATATTGTCAAGGATACGAATAACAATAATATTTATATTTGTATTGTAGCGCATACGTCGAGCGGTTCAGTGCCAATCAGTTCTAATACGGACGCGGCGAAATGGTTCTTATTAGTAGATGCTGCATCAGCCAGTACCAGTGCTACAGCGGCGGCTTCAAGCGCTACCGCCAGTGCTTCAAGTGCGACAGCTTCAGCCGCGTCAGCTAGTACTGCCACGGCTAAAGCTGTTTTAACAGCGTCGGATGCTGTCGATACAGCCGCAGACTTAGTTGAGACAGCCGCAGATGTTGTTTTAGCGGAAGCTGCCAATGTATCAGCGGTAGCGGCAACGGGAGCATCTGCATTTAAATACACATTTGATAACTCGACAACGATGGCTGACCCTGGGACTGCCGGAGAAATTCGATATAACCACGGCACAGTCGGAAGTGTTTCGGCTCTGGCTATTCGCGCAACATCAGCGGACACGGGCAACCCAGATATTTCTCCATTCATCGCCTCGTGGGATGACGGCACAAACTCCGTGCATGAAGGTTACATTACAATTCGCAAGTCCGGCACCCCTGGAACCTACGCTGTATTTTCTCTGACGGGAGCCGTGGTTGATAACACAGCTTGGTTACAATTGCCGGTGACTCATGTTGCGTCAAGTGGATCGTGGAGCAACGCTGACACGTTGTACATTTCATTTGCTCGCTCTGGAAATTTGGGGGCAACGGGTGCAACCGGCGGCGTTGGCAATGAACTTGCCGATAATGTTTTTCGCATTACTGATAACGCTGATTCCAGTAAAAAAGTTGCATTTGAAGCATCAGGGATTTCTGGAAGTACGACAAGAACGATTACCGTTCCAGACTCAAATATCACGCTAGTTTCATCAGGTGCGATTGTCAACGCCGATATTAATGGAAGTGCAGCGATTGCTGACACAAAGATTGCTCTGGGAAGTGCGATACAAGCTTATGATGCTGACACTTTGAAAGCTGATACGGCTGACGTACTGACCGCTGGCTTTGCTTGCACAATCCATAATGCAGGGACTAAAGCATCAGGCACTTATACACCTGACGAGGCAAATGGAAATATGCAGAAGTTTGTGAATGGTGGAGCGCATACACTTGCTCCCCCAGCTAACGACTGCACTTTAGTTTTACAACAAACTAATAATGCAAGTGCTGGAACTATTACAACTTCTGGTTTCACAATAGTAGACGGTGATGATTTCACCACTACAAACGGACATGACTTTTTCTTATATATTACTAATTCTGATGCGTTTAGTTTGCTCACTGTAAAGGCTCTCCAATAATGTTAATACCAATGGTTCAAGGTGGGCATACGAGTGTGGCATTTATAACAGCTACAGGTGGTAATCGTATAATTTCAACAGGTGGCTATCGTATCCATATCTTTACTGCTTCAGGAGCTTTTGTACCTTCTGCGGATGCTGCAGTGGAATATCTAGTAATAGCTGGTGGAGGCGGAGGTGGAAATGATACCTCAGGGAATGGAGGAGCGTATGGAGCTGGAGGAGGAGGCGCAGGTGGTTATCTGACAGCTACAGGTTTAGGAGTAACAGCACAAAGCTATACTGTAACAGTAGGGGCTGCTGGAGCATTGGCAAGTAAAGGAGCCAATAGCGTTTTTAGCAGTATCACATCAACTGGCGGTGGTATCGGAGCACAGGGTCAAAATGTAAATGGTGGCACAGGAGGTTCTGGTGGTGGTGGTGCGGGAGGAGGTAGCGGAGAGGGAGGAGCCGCAGACCCATCTGGTCAAGGTAATGATGGCGGTGATGGGGCAACTACAACAGCTTTACAGTCTGGTGGTGGAGGTGGTGGCGCAGGTGCTGCTGGAGAAGGTAACAATGATAAAACAAATCTAGGAGGAGTTGGACT
>TARA_R110000787_G_scaffold44093_18_pt1 | contig 21124 bp, 19 predicted proteins | sample TARA_R110000787 | Tara Oceans TARA_R110000787 (sample SAMEA4397920) | marine metagenome | biome: Polar Biome; feature: [DCM] deep chlorophyll maximum layer (ENVO:01000326); material: water (ENVO:00002006), including particulate matter (ENVO:01000060) such as... | depth 35 m | reverse complement strand
CCCGGTCAGCGCATTGATCAGGCTCGACTTGCCGACATTGGAACGGCCGGCAAAGCAGACTTCCGTGCGGTCAGCCGGCGGCAGGCCTTTCAGGTCGACCACGCCCATGACGAATTCGACAGGGCCGGCGAACAGGAGCCGCCCGGTTTCGATCTGGTCTTCACTCGGGACGGGGCGGGAATCCATGGCTCAGGCCGCCGGTTTCTTCTCGCGGCCCAGCCAGCGCGAAATGGTCTTGCCAAGCTCGGTATCGACGCCGTTGCGGCGCATGATGAAATACTGCTGCGCAAAGGACAGCGTATTGCTCCACACCCAATAGAGGACGAGGCCGGCGGCAAAGCTGCCGAACACGAACATGAACACGATCGGCATGGCGCGGATCACCATTTTCTGCGTCGGGTCCGTCGGTGCCGGGTTCAGGCTCTGAAGGCTCGCCATCGTCGCGCCATAGAGCAGCGGCAGGATACCGATGCCGATAATCATGCCGATCACCGGGATCGCCTTGATGTCGGACGCCGCCCAGGGCAGCAGGCCGAACAGGTTGCCGATGGCCGTGGGATCAGGCGCCGAAAGGTCTTTCAGGAACAGGAAAGGCGTGTGGCGCATTTCGAGCGTCACATAGAGCGTCTTGTAGAGCGCATAGAAGACAGGGATCGTGACCACGAGCGGGAGGCAGCCGCCGAGCGGGTTGGCGCCTTCCTGCTTGTAGAGCTTCATGATCTCCTGCTGCTTGCGCTGCGGGTCGGCCGCGAAGCGCTCATTGAGCTCCTTCATGGGCTCCTGCAGCTTCTTCATCTTGGCCATGGATTTGTAGCTCGTGTTGAACAGCGGCACGAGCGGCAGCTTGACCAGCACCGTGAAGGCCAGGATCGCCCAGCCGAACGAGCCGAGCACACCGGCCAGGTATTCCAGCACATAGAAGAAAGGCTTGGTCAGGAAGAAGGCCCAGCCCCAGTCGATGGCATCGACCATGCGCGGGATGCCTTCCTTGTTCTGATAGTCCTGCAGCACCTGGAAGCGCTTGGCGCCGGCAAAGATGCGGTTCTGGACGGTCTGGCTCGCGCCCGGCGCCAGCGTGATCGCGTCGCTTTCGGTGCGCACTTCCAGCGGACCGCCGGTCGCGATGGCCTTCTTGTTGACCGAGGCGTCGAACTCGCGGTCCTGCTGGGGCACAAGCGCGCCCATCCAGTATTTGTCGGTCAGGCCCCACCAGCCGCCCTCGCTGGACGGGAACGTGCCTTCGGCGGTCTCGCCGTCAATCTTTTTCAGTTCCAGAAGCGGCTTGTATTTCTTCATCCGCAATTCGCCATCCACCACGCCCATAAGGCCCTGGTGGGCAAGATTGCTGGCCGTGGCCGAACCCGGATCGGTGACTTCAAGGAAGTCCTTATAGGCGCCGTGACGCTCGACCGAGCCAATGGCGCGCACAACGCGTTCGCTGCTGCCTGTGTTGGTCAGTGTGTCCTCGAAGGAGAACATATAGTCCTTGTCGACCGAAATCGTCCGCTCGATGGTCAGGCCGTCCGTTTCAAGCCGCAGCGTGATCGGGGTCGACGGGGTCAGCTCGCGCCCGCCAACCTGCACCCAGGGCGAGTTACGGCCAGCGACCAGCGCCTTGCCATCTGCCCAGTAATAAGTGGCGAAATAGCCGTACTCAGCCGATTCCGGCCGGAACAGGCGCACTTCCTGCGTCTTCTCGACGGTCAGGAAGTGTTTGCGCAGGCTGAGATCATCGATGCGCGAACCGGCAAGGCGGATCGAGCCGTCGACCGAATCGGCCTCAAACTTGACACGGCCGGGGCCGGAAATGGCTTCCTCGACCGTCTTGGTTGCTGCGATCGCCGGCACATTGCTGAGTTCGCTCGCGCTCACTTCGGGCTGCTCTTCAGCCTTGATCGCGGCCTGCTGGGCTTCATAGCGCTTCTGGGCCGGCTCCATGAAGACCTTCTGGTACCCGAAAACGAAGGCGACCATCAGTGCCATCGCGATCAGGAAATTGCGCTGGTCTTGCTTTTCCATGGAATTTTGCCCCGGAGGTTTATGGGCGCCAACTCGCAGATCGAGGTGGCACGGTCAATCAGCGGCGAGGCTTATCAGCGCGCTTTCCATATCGTCAAGCAAACGCGTCCAGCCAATGTCAGCAGTCGCATCACGTGCAATGAAGACATAGTCGGTTCCGGGTTGGCCAAACCGGGGCAGGAGAAGGCGCGCGGCCTCCCGCAAACGGCGCTTGGCGCGGTTGCGGACAACCGAATTGCCAACCTTCTTGGTGGCGGTAAAGCCTTCGCCAATATGCGCGCCGGGGGTCTCGCCGGTCCGCTGTCTCGCCTGTACCACAAGGGATTTGCGCCGTTCCGCCCGGCCACTGCGCACAAACAGGAATTGAGGCCGCTTCGCCAGGCGAACGACCTCAATGGATGTGTCTTGATTGTCCTGCGGCATGGGCAGCTCCCGGCCTTTCAGGCAGCGGGAAGGTCGTGTCTCGCCTAGGCGGACAGTTCCTTGCGGCCTTTTGCCCGACGGCGTGCCAGAACCTTGCGGCCGTTCTTGGTGGCCATGCGAAGGCGGAAGCCATGGGTACGCTTGCGGCGCAGGTTGCTCGGCTGGAATGTACGTTTCATGGTTCTGCTCTAAGGCTGATGTGTCTCGGAAAGAGGGGCCAATACAGGCCACAGGCAGGAAGGTCAAGGCAGGCGGGCAGTATCCGGGCCATATTTCGTGTGCGATGCGCCCCGTATTCGGGCGGGAAGCTAGAGCAGCAATTCATTATCGGCTTCTTCCTCGTGAGTCTCGTCATGCATGGCAAGAGCAATCCCGAAGGACAGGATGCCGACACGACCGGCCGTCATGAGGACGATGATGATCAGTTTGCCCAGGATGGACAGCCCGCCGGTCAGCCCCATACTGAGACCCACAGTGCCCAGCGCCGATATGCTCTCGAAGACCATGGCCTCAAGCGACGCGCCCGGTTCGGTTAGCGCGAGCAGGAAGACGGCCACTGTCAGCAGGATCATGAAGTAGAAGAACGTCGCACCGGAAGCCTGCAGTCGCGACGGGGCAATGCGACGCTTGAAGAGCCTGACATGGTTGCGCTGCTTGAGGGTCGAACGCACCAGCCCGAGCATGGCGGCAAAGGAGGTCGTCTTGATGCCGCCGCCGGTTCCCGAAGGCGACGCACCAATGGCCATTAGGAAGAACATCACCAGCAAGGTGGCATGTCCGAGCGTCCCGATGGGGACCGTGTTGAAACCGACAGTCGTTGAGGCGGACATGGTCTGGAAGAAGGCCGCCTGCAGGCGATCGAATGGCCCCAGCGCAGCTATGCTGGGTTCGACGACGAACAGAATGGTCGTGCCAATGGCAAGGAAAGCCAGCGTCAGGCGGATGATCAGCTTGCTCGTAAACCCGAGATATACCGAACGCCCCGTCAGATTGCGCCAGATATCCCAGATGATCAGGAAGCCCATCGCGCCCAGAAGACTGAGTACCGAAATCACGAAGTTGAGGGCGGGATCGGCGGCAAGGCCTTCGAAACTGTTGCTGTTGAGGCTGAACCCGGCCGTACAGAAGGCGGAAACCGAATGGAAGATGGCGCTCCAGGCGGGGTTGCTGATGCCTGCCGAGGCAAGGATGGGATAGAGCGCCAGCGCGCCCACCAGCTCACAGATCAGCGTGAACAGGATGACCATGCGGATGAACTGGGCCGGACTTGATCCATTGGGCAGGGAAAATGCGGCCATCGTTACCCGCTCCCGCAAGGGGGTCAGCCGCTCATGGGTCGCCAGCATCGCAAACGACCCAATCGTCATGTATCCGACGCCGCCAGCCTGGATCAGCAGCAAAATGATGAGCTGGCCCCAGATATTGTAGCTGCTTCCGGGATCCACCGTGACCAGCCCAGTGGTTGAAACCGCTGAAACAGACGTGAACAGGTTGTCGATCTCACGGATCGGAACGTTCTGGACAAAGGGCAAGGACAAAAGTGCCCAGCCGATCAGCATGTAGAATACGTATCCGAAGACAAGGAGCTTGGCGGGGTTGATGCGAAGCAGCATCGCGCGGGCCCCTTTGCGTGTCTCCAGGATAGACCGTCGAAATGCGTCCAGGACGCGCGCCTCTGGCATGGGAGCACCTTTGAAGTTGCGCACCAAAACGTGGGGATGCGCCGCAAAGTTCCATCTGCATGCCACCATCTCAGCATGCCAGCCATGCAGACAGCTTGCAGCCGGCTCTTTACATGGCCTGCCGATCTGGCTCACACTCGCCCCGGGCGGGCAGCTAGAATCGAGGTATATTCATGCGTTTCCTGCGCCCTGTCATCCTGTGCCTCGCCGCCGCCATTGCCGTACCGGCCGCTCTGGCCCAGGCGATCGACTATGACCGCCTCGACCAGCGCCTGAAACGCCTCGCTGCCGACGAGGAGATTGTCGGGCTTTCCGTTGCCGTGATCGAGAATGGCGAGATCCGGTTCGCCAAGGGCTATGGCTTTACCGAGATCGGCGGCGCGCCCGTCACCGACACGACCGTGTTCCGCTGGGCCTCGCTGTCAAAAGGTGTTGCCGCCAGCGAAGTGGCGATCCTCGCGGAACAGGCCAAGCTGAACCTCACCGACACGGTCTCGAAGTTCAAGACATCGCTGCGCCTGCCGGGCGGGGGCGAAACGCGGGCAACGCTCGAAGACGTGCTTTCCCACCGGCTCGGCATTGTCTCCAATGCCTATGACACGACGCTCGAAGATGGCCGCGATCCGGTCGAGATCCGCGAAAGCCTGCGCGGCCTGAAGAATATCTGCGCCATCGGCGAATGCCACAGCTACCAGAATGTCGCCTTCGACACCGTTTCGGAAATCGTCGAACAGGTCACCCATTCCTCCTATGCCGATTCCGTTGAGACCTCGATCTTCCGGCCGCTTGGCATGGTGACGGCCAGTATCGGCCGGGCCGGCCTGCAAGGCTCGGATTCCTGGGCCAGGCCTTATGCAAAACGGTCCAGGGAGGCAGGTCCGCCGCGTGAGAAGATCGTGAATGATGATTATTACCGCATTCCGGCCGCGGGCGGCGTGAACGGCTCTGTCCGCGACCTTGCCCTCTATGCCCGCGCGCAGATGGGCCTTGTGCCGGACGTGCTGAGCGACACAGCCCTTACCATGCTGCAGACGCCGCGCATCTATACAAGCCGCGAACAATCAGGCCTCACCCGCCGCTACAAGGGCCATATGAAGGATGCCCGCTATGCCCTTGGCTGGCGCATCTACAAATATGGCGAGACCGGCCATCGCGTCGTCGGCCATCGCGGCGCCGTTGAAGGCTATCGTTCGATGATCCTGTTTGATCCCGAACGCGACACGGGAATCGTGGCGCTGTGGAATTCCAGCTCGCGCAAGCCCGTCGGCATCGAGTTCGAAGTCATGGACATGGCCTATAACCTGCCCGCACAGGACTGGATGGAACTTGACAGCGAGTCGGCAGGCGGCAGCAAATAACGCCCCTCTCCCGATCACGCGGCTTTGATCGCACGCCAATCAAGCGTTACGGGCATGTCATCCGGTGATAGGATATAGGTTCGGGCTGAATCCCGAGGAACCTGTCCCATGCAACCCGCCCGCGCCCTGCTTGCCACCCTGTTGATTGCGATGCCGCTCGCACTGCCAGCTACGGCAAGGGAAGCTGAGGCCGGGATTACAACGAGAGACACATTGATGGCGAAGGCCCTGCACGCGTCATGGACAGCGCTCCTGTCGAAATATGTACACGCCTCGCCGGATGGCGTGAACCGGTTCGACTATGGCGCGCTGAAAGCCAGCGCCGCAGATCGCGCTGCGCTTGATGCCTATATTGCCGGATTCGAAGAGATGGATATTTCAGGCGACAACAAGGCCGCCTTCGCCGCCTGGGCGAACCTCTATAACGCCGTCACCGTGCGCTATATCATCTCCAAATATCCTACGGGCTCGATCAAGGACGGCTTCCTGTTCGGCGGCCCGTGGAAGAAGGTGAAAGTCATGGTCGGCGGCCGCGAGGTCTCGCTCGACGATATCGAGCACAAGATCCTGCGCCCGACCTTCCACGACCCGCGCGTGCATTATGCCATCAATTGCGCCGCCATCAGCTGCCCGAACCTCATGGACAAGGCCTGGGAGCCCGCAACACTCGATGGTGACCTCGACGCGGCCGCCCGTGCCTATGTCAACGATCCGCGCGGCGTGACGGTCACCGACAATGGCCTCATCCTCTCGTCCATCTATGACTGGTTCGAAGCCGATTTCGGCGGTTCCCGACAGGGCGTCATCGACCATTTGCTCAAATATGCCGATAAAGGCCTCGCCCAGCAGATCAGCGCCAATCCGAAGATCCGCTCCTACACCTATGACTGGTCCCTCAATGACACAGAATGAACCTCAGGCCGACAAGCCCACCCCGCTCGCCATCCGCCTCTGGCCGCTCTACGTCATCGCGGCTGGCATCATCACTGCCTGGGCGTTTGGCCTGTTCGACTATCTCTCGCTAGAGACACTCCGCACACAACAGGATGCCCTGCGCAGCTTTGTGAGCGAGCATCTCTTCTTGGCCGTGGCCGCCTATATCCTCATCTATGCTGCCGCGACCCTGTTCATGCTGCCCGGTGCGCTCTGGATAACGATTGCCGGCGGTTTCCTGTTCGGCCTCTATGGCGGCACCCCGGTGACCGTTATCGGCGCGACCCTCGGCGCCAGCCTCCTCTTCTTTGCCGCGCGCACGTCAGTCGGCGCTGCCCTGCGTGAACGCGCCGGGCCTTTCGTCAAGAAGATGGAGCGCGGCTTTCAGGAAGACGCACTTTCCTACATGTTCGCGCTGCGCTTCCTGCCGGTCGTGCCATTCCCTGTTGCCAATATCGCCCCCGCCATTCTCGGCGCGAAGTACCGCGACTATGCGATCACGACAGCGCTCGGCATCATTCCCGGCGTCATTGCCTATACGTGGATCGGCGCCGGGCTGAGCGCCACTTTTGCGGCGGGCGAGGATCCCAATTTTGCCAATGTCGCCAAGAACCTCATACCCGCCGTTGTCGCGCTCGGCGTGGTCTCGCTGATCCCGGTCGTCTACAAGAAACTGTTCTCGAAAAAAGCCGCCAAGCTGGAAAGCGCCCTCTAGATGCATGATACAAAACTTCAGGTGACGGATCACAAGGCCGATCTCGTGGTCATTGGCGCCGGTTCCGGCGGCCTCTCGGCTGCGGCTGGCGCGGCCATGTTCGGCCTCAAGGTCGTGCTCTATGAAAAGGGCGAGATGGGCGGCGACTGCCTGAACTATGGCTGCGTTCCCTCCAAGGCCCTGATCAGCGTGGCCAAGTCGGCCCAGTCTGCGCGCGACGCCGGCAAGTATGGCGTGACGCTCGGTGCACCGACAACTGACTGGGAAGCGGTCAAGGCCTATGTCTCCCAGGTGATCGAAACCATCGCGCCGGTCGACAGCCAGGAACGTTTCGAAGGCCTTGGCGTCACGGTCATCCGTGAGGCTGCCCGCTTCGCCGATCCCGACACGATTGTCTCGGCCACGAGTCGCACGCGCGCCCGGCGCATTGTCGTCGCGACCGGCTCGACCGCCTTCATCCCGCCCATCGAAGGCCTCAGCGGCGTCCCCTACCTGACAAACGAGACCATTTTCTCGATGCCGGACTTTCCCGAACATCTCGTCATTCTTGGTGGGGGACCCATCGGTATGGAACTGGCGCAGGCCTTCACCCGGCTTGGCGCGCAGACCACTGTCATCGAAATGGGCCGCGCGCTCGGCAAGGCCGACCCTGACCATGCCGCCGTCGCCCTCGGCGCCCTGCGCGCCGAAGGCGTGACCGTTCTGGAAGGCCACAAAGCCGTGCGCGTGTCTGGCGAGAGCGGACGTATCAAGGTCCATGCCGAACATGAAGGCACCGAAAAAGTGATTGAAGGCAGCCACCTTCTCGTTGCCGTCGGCCGACGGACCATGCTGGACGGGCTCGACCTCGAAGCCGGTAAGGTCGAATTTGACCGCAAGGGTGTGGTTGTCGGCGACAATCTCCGCTCGGGCAGCAATTCGCGTGTCTGGGCACTGGGCGACGCCGCCGGGCGCGAGCAGTTCACCCATGTCGCAGGCTGGCATGCCTCCGTCTTCTCGCGCAGGGCCTTCTTCAAGCAGCGCACCAAGGCGGATAGCCTGCCCATCCCGGCCGTGACCTATACATCGCCGGAAGTCGCCCAGATCGGCCTGATGGAAGCCGAAGCGCGCGAGCAGCATGGCGACTCGATCGCGACCTCCTCCTTCCCCTTCCACGACAATGACCGCGCCATTGCCGAGGGCAAGACGCTCGGCGAAGCCAAGCTTGTCATCCGCAAGGGCAAGCTGGTCGGCGCCTCGATTGTGGGCGAGGGGGCAGGGGATATTATCCAGATCCTCGCCGTTGCCATGTCGAATGGTTTGAAGGTGCAGGATCTCACCAATTTCATCTCGCCCTATCCGACACGGTCGGAAGTCGTGAAGCGGGCCGCCTCCGCCCACTTCACCGAGGCACTCTTCGGCAAGACAGCAAAGCGTCTTGTCGGCTTGCTCCAGCGTATCCCGTGAGCTAGTTCACCTTGGGTGAGCGACGAGATCCGGCCCGCCCTTGCACGCGACTTGCCCGCACCCGCGCTCTCGCGCTGGTTCGAAAGCCTTTCCTTTCGCCTGTTTGCCCTCACGCTGGGATCGATCCTACTCGTGGAAGCGTTGATTTTCGTGCCGAGTGCCTCCGGCTTTCGGAGCAGCTGGCTGAATGAACGCGTCCAGGCTGCCCGCACAGCGGCACTTGCCCTTGATGCCTCGCCCTCGCGCAATGTGTCGGATGAACTGTCCGACCAGCTCCTAATGAGCGCCGAAGTCCTCGCCGTCACGGAAATCGAGGACGACATGCGCTTCCAGCTGCTGCCGGCGCAGCAGCCTATCGAGGGTGAAACCCACAATATCGACATGCGGGGCTCGACCATGATGGGCCGGTCCTTCGCGGCCTTGGGCGCCTTCTTCGCCCCCAGCGACAGGATTCTCGTCATTCAGGCAGACGGGTCAGCGCCCGGCCGTGTCCTGGAAATCGTCGTGCCACAGGCGCCGCTCAAGGCCGCGATCAGCGCCTATGCAAGGCGCGTTGCCAGCCTGTCCCTGCTGATTGCACTTGTTGCCGCGGGCATCATCTATGTCATGCTTCACCTCCTTGTGGTGAGACCCATGCGGCGTGTGACGCTGAGTGCGGAGCAATTCCGCGATGATCCGGGCGCGTGGTCACGGCGCCTGCCGCCAACACGGCGCCGGGACGAAATCGGCCGGGCCCAGAACGCCCTCGCCGACATGGAAGAAACCGTCGCCACCAGTTTCCGCAACAAGACCCACCTCGCCGAACTCGGCACCGCGGTCGCCAAGATCAATCACGACCTGCGCAATTCGCTCGCCTCAGCGCAGCTCGTCTCCGATGTTTTGGCCAGTTCCGAAGACCCCCGCGTGCAAAAGGCCGCACCGCGCCTTGAGCGCGCGCTCGAACGCGCCATCACGCTGGCCACGGAAACGCTCGACTATGGCAAGGCGACACCGACACCGCCCCGCATGGAAGCCGTGATGCTGCGCGCCGTGCTGGACGAGGCCGCTGCTGAAGCGCTCGGCGCACATCCCGAAATCGTCTGGGAGAACAAGGTGCCCGCCGGCCTGCAGATGCAGGCTGACGCCGATCATATGCACCGTATCGCGAGCAATCTGGTGCGCAATGCGGCCGAGGCCATGACCGCGCAGGCCGAGGGCCCGGCACGCATAGTCGCCTCTCTGGGTCCGGACGGACTGGAATTCACCGACAATGGCCCCGGCATTCCGGATGCAGCGCGCGACAACCTCTTCCGGCCCTTCGCCGGCAGCGCACGGCGTGGCGGCACAGGCCTCGGCCTCGTCATCGCGCGGGAGCTGGCCCAGGGAATGGGCGGCAGTCTTGTCCTGGCCGAGACAGGCCCTGACGGCACCGTCTTCCGCCTCCGCCTGCCGGGCCTTGGCGCGTGAGCGTCTACGCCCCGCCGCAAGGCAAGGTCTGCTATCTCCACACGGACCCGGACCTGATCGTGATCGACAAGCCGACCGAACTTCTGTCCGTGCCCGGCCGGGGCCCTGAGAAAGCCGATTGCGCCATCACCCGTGTGCAGGCGGACTATCCTGACGCACTGACCGTCCACCGGCTCGACATGTCGACCAGCGGCCTGCTTGTCTTTGCCCGGTCAAAAGCCGCACAGCGCCACCTCGCCATCCAGTTCGAGAAGGGAGGTGTGGAGAAGACCTATATTGCCGATGTCTGGGGCGTGCCGGAAAACGGCGCCGGCCTCATCGACCTGCCGCTCGGCCAGGACTGGCCAAACCGCCCCCGCCAGAAGGTCGACACGGAAAACGGCAAACCGAGCCAGACGCGCTATGAAACGATTGCCAGCCATGCCCATGGCGCCCGCCTGAAGCTCACGCCGCTGACCGGACGAACCCACCAGCTACGCCTGCACCTTGCGGCCATCGGCCATCCAATCCTCGGCGACGATATCTATGCCCATGCCGAAGCACTGGCCGCGCGCGGTCGACTGCACCTTCATGCAACGTCCCTGCGGTTCCGCCATCCTGCGAGCCAGGAGTGGCTGGCATTTGAGGCTGCCTGCCCTTTTTGAGATCAGTCTTGCGGGATCAGCCGCACTTCGGTCTTGCGGTTGAGCGGGGCTTCCACGCCGCCGGTCCTCGTCGCACCCTGTTCGCCATAGGCCACAAGATGCACGCGCTGGGCATCGACACCGCGTTCTTCGAGCGCCGCCAGAACCGCATCGGCCCGCTTGGCTGAAATCACTTCATTGGTGGCCGCATCACCGCTGGCATCAGCGTGGCCCTCGATCTCCATCTTGTAGAGATCGCAGCGCGAATAGGACGCCGCGACAGCATCCATCACCGCATCGGATTCTTCGGAAAGGTCGGTCGCGCCCTCCTCGAAATAGATGGAGAAGGATTCCGCGCTGCAATCCGGCGCAGGCAGGGCGACTTCGGCCGCCACAGGCTCAGCGGGTGGCACCGGACGCGAGACACAGGCTGCCAGCAACAGCGGCGCGAACAAATAAACAGAAATTTTCATCAGACTCTCCAGCAGCGCCAATCAATCCCTTATGCATGGATTGGTTCCCGGTCACAGCCTTTTCTTGGTCCGCCCTTCATGCGCCCGCGCATTGGCCGGATCATCCGGCCAGTCATGCTTGGGATAGCGCCCGCGCATGTCCTTTGCCATGTCGCGATAGCCATTGGCCCAGAAGCGCGGCAGGTCCTGCGTCGTCGCCGCCGGCTTCATGCCCGGCGACAGTAGCTCCACCGTCACAGGCACGCGACCAGACGCAATCGCGGGATGCGTCGCAAGCCCGTAAAAGGCCTGCGCCCGGCCCGACACCAAGGGCGCCCGTGGGTCCACATAATCCACCGATGCCATCTGGCCCGACGGCAGGGTAAGCGACAGCGGCGCATGCAGTCGCAGCGCTTCCTGCACCTGCCAGTCGAATGAGGTCACAAGCGCCTCGCGCACTTTGCCGGCCGCCGGAACCTGCGCGCCCTGCCGCTTCAGCAATGGCATCAGCCACTCGCCCGCACGCGCCAGAAGACTCTCAGTCGACAAATCGGCCTCTTCAACCAGACCGGCCTGCACCAGCACGCGCAGACGCCCCAGCGTCTCTTCGACAACATGGTCCGCGCCAATCGCGCCAAAGCCCTCCGCCATGACAGCGTCCATCATGGCCCTCGCCGCCACGGCTGGCGCAGGCTTCGGCAGCGGCGTTTCGGACAAGACAATCGCGCCCAGCGCCCGCACGCGCCGCGCCGCAAACCTGCCCGTCTTCGGATCAAAGTCCGCCCGTTCCTCGGTCGTCACGCCTGTGGCCAGCGCATCGGCCTCGCTGATCGGCGCGGCCAGCGTGATGCGCGCCTGACCGCTCGCACCGCCAAGATCCGCAATCACCAGCCAGTCGGCCTTCGCCAGCGCGTCTGTCGCCGGCAGCGTGGCCGCCCGGCCCGACGCCATCAGGTAGACGCCGTCACTGCCGGGCCGGGCCCGGGCGATCTGGTCCGGCCACGCCCTGGCGAGCAGGGTCGCGACATCACCTGCCGGCGCGGCGCCCTTCCCCCAGGTCTTCGCCTGCTGCTGCAGCGTCCGGGCACGCGGCGAACGATCCGCCCGGAAGCGCGCCAGGCGCTCGCGAATGTCCGCCGCATTGCCGCCCATCCCGCGTTCACCGGCCAGCGCCGCAATCTCTGCCGCCAAAGCCCGCTCGCCGGGCGATCCGGCACCCGCCACCAGCGCCCCAAGGCGCGGCGCCAATGGCAGGCGCGCCATCTCGGCGCCGAGCGGCGTCAGGCTGCCCGCATCATCCAGCGCGCCAAGCCGCGTCAGCATCTCGGTTGCGGCCTTCAGCTTGCCGGCAGGCGGCACGTCCAGCCATGTCAGATTGCCTGCATCCCGCTCGCCCCATTCGGCGAGCGCCAGCACGAGCCCCGAGAGATCACTGCCAAGTATTTCAGGCTGCGGCGCCGCGACCAGCCCGCGTGTCGCCGCTTCGTCCCAGAGCCGGTAGCAGACGCCGGGCGCGGTACGGCCCGCCCGTCCCCGGCGCTGGTCCACGGAGGCGCGCGACGCCTTCACCGTGGTCAGCCGCTGGCCAAGGCCGCCCGTATCATCCTCCGCCACGCGGGCGAGGCCGCTATCAATCACGACGGTCACGCCTTCAATGGTCAGCGCACTCTCGGCAATATCAGTCGCCAGCACCACTTTGCGGACACCCGGCGGGGCAGGGGAAACTGCCGCGTCCTGTTCGGCCGGCGACAGCGCCCCGAACAGCGGAGCCACACGGCAGCCGTCCGGCAGGTCCTCCAGCCGCTCTGCCACACGCGAAATCTCCCGCGCGCCTGGCAGGAAGGCGAGGATGGAGCCTGTTTCCTCCCGCAGGGCCCGGCGAACGGCCGCCGCCATCCGGTCCTCTATCCGGTCGGTCGAGCGGCCAAGATAGCGTGTCTCCACCTCGAACTGCCGCCCCGCACTCTCGATCACCGGTGCGTCGATCACGGTGGCAACCCGGCCCGTATCAAGCGTGGCCGACATGACGAGTATGCGCAGGTCCTCCGCCAGCACGCCCTGCGCCTCCAGCGCGAGCGCCAAACCGAGATCAGCATTCAGGCGCCGCTCGTGGAATTCATCAAAGATGACCGCGCCGACGCCCTTCATTTCCGGATCCGACAGGATGCGCCGCGTGAACAGGCCGTCGGTGATGACTTCGATCCGCGTTGCGGCCGAGACTTTCCGGTCCACCCGCGTGGTGAGGCCAACCGTCTGTCCAAGCGGCTCGCCAAGGCTCTGCGCCATCCGCACCGCCGCCATGCGCGCGGCCACACGGCGCGGTTCCAGAAGCAGGATGCGGCCCGGAATCACAACGGGCCCGCCCGTCAGTCCGGCCAGCGCCAGTGGAACGCGCGTCGTCTTGCCGGCGCCCGGCGGCGCAGCGAGCACAAGGCGATGGCCGTCCCGCAGCGCCGCGCAGACGTCAGCCAGCACATCATCAATCGGCAGGGGAGACATCGCGGCGCTCATGGGGCGCAGACATAGGGCCGGGGGGCATTGCAGGGCAATGGGCATTACGCGGGCAGTCAGCCCCGCCACTGGCAAAATCGCGATCTCGGCATTTGCCTTCCCCGCAAAGCGCCCCTACCGTCCCGGCTTCAAATGACTCATGGGAGTGGCGTATGGGCTGGTGGTTCAAGATTGATTTGTGGAAGCGGGTAATGGTCGGCCTGGCGCTGGGCGCGATCACCGGCCTCATCCTGCGTCAGGTCATGGGGGCAGAGGCCGCCGGCGCCAATGTCACCGCATGGGCCAAGCCCATCGGCGATGCCTTCATCAACCTGATCAAGATGCTGGTTGTCCCGCTCATCTTCACCACGCTTGTTTCGGGCGTGCTGGCCATGGGCGACCCCAAGAAACTCGGCAGCCTCGGCGGCCGCGCCCTTGCCATGTACATGTGCACGACGCTGATTGCGGTCTCCTTCGGCCTGCTGATGGGGTCGATCATCCAGCCAGGCGCCGGGTTCGACACGACCACCGTTAATACGGCGGACATGGAAAGCGCCCGCGCCCAACTCGCCGCCAACCCGCAGCCCGGCAGCATCGCCGAACAGCTGTTGAACACGATCCTGTCGATCATCCCGACCAATCCCGTGGCCGCCATGGCCAATGGCGACGTGCTGCCGATCATCTTCTTCGCCATCATGTTCGGCATCGGCATCCTCGTCTCCGGCGATGCCGGCAAGCCGCTGGCCAACGTGATGAACAGCGCCGCTGAAGCGATGATGAAGCTGACGCTGATCGTCATGGAAACGGCACCTATTGGTGTGTTCGCGCTGATGGCGTGGGTCCTCGGCGACCGGGGCCTCACCATTCTCGCCGTGCTCGGCAAGATGACGGCGGCGCTCTATATCGCCTGCGCCCTGCACATGCTGTTCACCTTCGGTATCGTCATCAAGGTCATTCTGCGCCTGCCGCTGTTCGACTTCTTCAGGGGCGCCGTGGATGCGCAGGCTGTGGCCTTCTCGACATCGTCCTCGAACGCCACCCTGCCAATGACCATGTCCTGCGCCACGCAGAACCTCGGCATCAGCAAATCGATTGCCTCCTCGGTCCTGCCGCTCGGCGCGACCATCAACATGGACGGCACCGCGCTCTATCAGGGCCTGATCGCCCTCTTCGCCGCGCAGGCGCTTGGCCTGCCGATGACGTTCAGCATGTATTTCACCATCGCCCTGATGGCGACGCTGGTCTCGATCGGCACGGCCGGCATTCCGTCGGTCAGCCTCTTCCTCGCCGCCACCACGCTCAGCGTTGTTGGCGTGTCAGCGGACCAGACCGTACTCATCATCGCCCTTCTCTTCCCCTTTGACCGCATCCTCGACATGGCGCGCACGGTGACCAACATCACCGGCGACCTCGCGGTTGCAACGGCGGTCGCCAAGTGGGAAGGAGAGTTCGATGAAGAGGTCTTCCGAGCCCGAGACGCCGTCTAGGCACAGAATGCGGCGCACCGCCCTGGCGGTGCCCGCAGCCCTCTGCGCGCTTGTCCTGGCGCTACTCGTATCGGGCATCGCGGGCCTCTGGAATATCGACGCCTTCGACCGGACCCTTACCGACCATGTGCCCGCCTGGCGAACGCCTGCGCTGACCAATGTCATGCTCTTTGCCTCCGCCTTTGGCGACGCGGTCTATCTCTGGTTCATGGGGCCTCTGATCCTCGTCGCCCTCGGGGTCTATCGCAACTGGCGCGCCCTTGCGGCCTATTCGGCAGCCTTCTTCGTGACGCCCGTCATTGTGCGCCTGATCAAGGCCTGGGTCGCCCGGCCACGCCCGACGGTCGATCTCTATGGCGGCGTCGAGGCCTTCAGCTTCCCGAGCGGCCACGCCACCAATTCCACCCTCATCTATGGCGGGCTCGCCCTCCTCGCCTTCATGACGTTCAGGGGCGCCGCACGCATGTGGGCAGTCGGCTGCCTCTCGGTACTCATCCTCCTCATCGCCGCGTCCCGCATCTATGTCGGTGCGCACTGGCCGAGCGACACGCTGGCGGGCCTTGCGCTCGGCGGTCTGATGCTGTGCGGACTCGGAATGGTCACGGAATACCCCGGGAATAACCGCTCAACGCTCTTCGCTGTCACCGCACTGGGCCTCACAGGGCCCCTCTATGCCCTGTTGACGCTGCCGGCCGCGCGCGTGCTCTATCACGCCCTCGGTTAGGCTGGGCCGCTCATGCTGACGCGCCGCAAGGTCTTCTCCCTCGCCGTTCCCATCGTGCTGGCACAGGCCGCCACGGCCACGACCGGCATTGCCGACACGTTCGCCATGGGGCGGTTTGGCGACAAGGCAGACCTCGCAGCCGTCGCCATCGCTGCCGTCGCATACAGCTTTATCTATTGGGGATTCGGCTTCCTGCGCATGTCCACGACGGGCCTTGCGGCCCAGGCCAATGGCCGGGGCGACGCGCCGGAAATGCGCGCGACATTGCTGCGCGCCCTGATGCTTGGTGCCGCGATTGGCGCAGCCCTTTTCCTCCTGTCGCCCCTGCTGCGCTGGCTTACCTTCGCCGCCTTTGCCGGCACCGAGCATGTCGAGACCCTCGCCGCCGGCTATTTCAACGCCCGCATCTTCGGCGCCCCCGCCTACCTGATGGGATTGGGCATTACCGGCTGGCTGATCGGCACGGGAAAGACTGGCCAGATGCTCGCCGTACAGATCGTGATGAACAGCGTGAATGTCGGCCTCGATATCTGGTTCGTGGCCGGGCTGCACCTCGGGCCGACAGGCATTGGCGCTGGAACTGCCATTGCAGAATGGACGGCGTTGGCCTTTGGCCTGGTTCTCGTGCGCGGTGGCTTTAAAGCGCCCGCCCGTCTGTTGGAGAGAGCCCGTCTTGTCGCCCTGTTCTCGGCCAATCGCGACATCATGATCCGCACCCTGGCCCTGGTGTTCAGCTTTGGCTGGTTCGTCCGTTCCGGCACGCTCATCGGCACCGCCGCAACGGCTGGCAACGAAGTCCTGCTGCAATTCATCACTGTCTCAGCCTTCGTGCTCGACGGCTTTGCCTTCGTCGCCGAGAAGGAAGCAGGCGAAGCCTTTGGTGCAGGCGACCGCAAGCGCCTTGGCCGTGCCATGCGGCTTACATCTGAATTCGCGCTCGGCTTCGGCGCCCTGTTCGCCCTCACCTATTTCCTCGGCGGCGGCTGGATCATCAGGGCCTTCATCGCCGACCCCGAAGCACGCACAGCCGCCCTTGATTTTCTTCCGTGGTGCGCAGCCGTTCCCTTACTGGGTGTCGCTGCCTGGCAACTGGACGGGCTATTCCTGGGCACGACGCAGGGCAGGGCATTGCGCACAGCCGGGCTGATATCGGCGGCCCTCTATCTGGCGACGGACATGGCGCTTCGCCCGGCATTGGGAAATGCCGGTGTCTGGACCGCTTTCCTGATGATGTATGCCTATCGCGCGGCGGCGCTGGGCTGGTTCGTGCCGGGGCTTTTCAGAGGTCTTTCCCGACCGCCTGCTCCAGCCGCGTAAACCCGTCAGCCTTCAACAGGCTGGCGAGTTCAGCATGGACCCGGCTGACGAGCCCGGGGCCCTCATAGACCATCGCCGAATAGAGCTGAACGGCATGCGCGCCAGCCTTTATCTTGGCATAGGCATCCGCCCCGCTGGCAATGCCGCCGGCACCGATCAAGTCAAACTCGCCCTTGAGCGATCGGGCAAAGGCTCTCAGCACTTCAGTCGAGGGCACCATGAGCGGGGCGCCCGACAGGCCACCCGTCTCGGCCTTGTCACGGCTGGTTAGGCTGTCAGGCCGGGCCAGCGTCGTGTTCGAGACGATAAGTCCCGAAAGCCATGCGCCCTGGTTGCGCACGACGCCAACAATATCGGCAATCGCCTCAGCATCGAGATCGGGGGCGACTTTCAGGAAGACGGGTTTGCCCGCCCTGTCGGCGGCGCCACAGGCAGACAGTAGCGCTTCAAGCGAGGCCTTGTCCTGAAGCCCGCGCAGGCCGGGCGTGTTCGGCGAGGAAATGTTGACGGTGACATAGTTCGCATGCGGGGCGACGGCTTCGATGCCGCGCACATAGTCGGCAATCCTGTCACTGCTTTCCTTGTTCGCGCCGACATTTGCCCCGATGGGCGGCGCCGCGCGGTATTTCGACAGGCGCCGCACGAAATAGTCGAGGCCAAAATTGTTAAACCCCATACGATTGATGACAGCCCTGTCTTCACTCAGGCGGAAGAGGCGCGGCTTCGGATTGCCCGGCTGCGGCAGGGGCGTGACCGTGCCGCATTCGATAAAGCCAAAACCGAAGCGCGCCATCGCCGAGGGCACTTCGCAATTCTTGTCGAACCCCGCCGCAAGCCCGACAGGGCCTGCGAATGCCAGGCCGGACTTGGGCAAAGTTGTTGTCAGGATCGGATCAATGGCTGGTGCCTTAAGCGGTACGCCGAGCCCCTTTTCCAGGGCTTTGATGGTCGCCGTGTGGGCAGCTTCCGGCGGCAGGAGTTTTACGGCGGCAACGCCTATGTCCGTCAGCCCCATCTAGAGATCCTCCGGCATGGTTGGCGCCCCATCAACGGCCGGGTGCAGCTGCCAGTGGCGGCTGGCAAGGGCAATTGGAAGATCGCCATAAAGATGCGGAAACAGGCTGCCGCCACGGCTCGGTTCCCATTTCAGGGGCGGCAGGTCTGCGACGGCGAATTCGAGAAGATGCACGACGGGCTGGCCTGAATAATAGAGCCGGGCCGTCTCCGCGACTGTCCCAATGCCTGACAGGTGAACATAACCGTCTGCCGCATCTAGCGGGACAGACGTGACGCCGGATGCTTTTGCGGCCTCCCAGTCAGACTGGCTTAATAGCTTGTAGACATGCGTGTCGCTCATCCGGCGGTTTCAGCAGGCTTTGGGAAATCGCGCAACGTCCCGTGATGCCCCATGCACCGGAACCCGGTCAGTCGGCTCGCGTTTGGTTGCAGAGAAACAACTTAACGGGGTGGGGCACATGACCAAGGATCATACATTGGAGGCCGAGCTGCTGAGTGTACAGCTGGGAAACGGGCGAACGCTTGAGGATGAGTTGCGCCACCTGCAAATGTTTGCGCGTGTGCTGGATTCGCGCTTTTCGCTGATGGGCATGAAGTTCGGGCTGGATTCAGTGCTCGGCCTTGTGCCTGTTGTGGGTGATGTCGCCACGGGCGCTGCAGGTACCTATGCGCTTTATACAGCGGCGCGCCTGAAGCTGCATCCCCTCGCGCTGGCCCATATCAGCTGGAACCTGCTGTTCGATACGACGCTGGGGGCGATCCCGGTCGTGGGCGATGCGTTCGACTTTTTCTTCAAATCCAACACCAAGAATGTGCGCGTGATCGAGAAGCATCTCAGGCGCAAAGTGCAGCGACAGCTGAAGAACCAGCCCTCGGCCTAGACGCCCGAATCCGAGGCACGGCCCAGCACCCAGCCACCGGTAGGGGCCTCGCAGGCGGCAAAGCGGCCGCGCTCCTGTCCGGGGAAGGCATAGGCAATGTCGCGGCAGGTAACCGACACTTTCATCGGCATGACATCGGCGACGTAGCGAACGACGGAATCGGTCGCCTGGCCGGTATAGTTGATGGGACGAACGGTGGGCTTGCTGGCTTCGCGCGTTGTGGAGCGTTCAATACGGATCTCGAGCTTGCGGCCATCCGGCGTGGCGAGGATCTGCGTGGCGCCATCGGCCTCTGTTTCTACGAGGCGGAGGAAGTCATTCTGCAGTGTTTTCAACAGCATAGGGTCTAGCGCTTCGGCGGCGGTCAGCTCGACGCGCTCAGCCATGAATTCATCGACAGCGCGGGGACTTGGCAGGGCTTCAGCGGCCGCAAAGGGGCGCACCGTGGGGGCAGACTGGGTATAGGCCGGGGTATTCACGGACCGTTCCGTGACCGTTCGCGGGGCAGCAGTGACCAATTTGGGGCCCATGGCGGGTTTGAGCGTGGCCGCCGCCGGGACCGGGCCTGTATAGGCGACCATCTGGAGCGGTGCTTTTGGCGTGGCCGACGGCTTGACCGCGACCGAGGCTGGCACCGCTGCGCTGGCGCTCAGCGCGGCGAGACGGCGTTCTTCCGCCTCGGCAGCGGCGAGGCGCTTCTTCTGGTTTTCGGAGGCGATAGCCGCGAGGTGCTTCTGCTCGGCGGCGGCATCAGCCACGCGTTTGGCTTCGGCATCTGCGGCCTGCTTGGCCTTGAGATCGGCGACACGTTGCGCTTCGGTTTCAGCCTGGGCGACGCGGCGGGCTTCGATCTCGGCGAGCCGTTTGGCCTCTGCTTCAGCAGCCGCAGCCTGTTCGGCCTCCAGCGCGGCCTGACGCTGGGCATCTGCCTCGGCGACGCGGGCGGCTTCAGCTTCGGCCAGACGGGTCTTTTCCTGCTCGGCAGCGGCAGTGCGGGCACGTTCGGCCTCTGCATCCTGCTGGGCCGCTTCGGCGAGGCGCTGGGCCTCGGCATCGGCAATCGCATTGGCCGCTTCGATACGCGCCTGTTCGGCCTCAGCGGTGGCGGCTTCACGTTGCGCGGTGTCAAAGGCGGCCTTGCGGGCGGCGAGCTGGTCAGCCACGCCCTGATAATTAAACCATTGGGTCGGCGCGGTGCCGACAGGCGTGGACGCCTCTGCCATGGCGATGGAGGATGCGGCGCTGGGTGCGGCAACCGGATCGAAGCCGGTCCCGTTCGATGCCTCAGTTTCCGTATCGGACTCAGCATCGCCATTATGCAGGGCGGTGTCGGCGGCCATGACGGAGAGGCCGGCAAGGCCGAGAACGGCAAGCCCGGCAAAGGCGAGCTGGGAAATGTCTGCCAGTCGGCTGCCTGTATCATCATCGTCCTGCCCGCCGCCCTTGCCATTGCGGCCAAGCGGCAGGAGGCCCGGATTGGCAGATACGGCGCGCAGCGGCCGGATGGGGCCGCGATTGTGCGATGGCTTCGCGGGTTTAGACGTATCAGAAGCCTTGGCCTGGATGCCGGAAATGATGGCCAGGGTGGATTGCGGACGCACGGCATCGCGCGCGCGCAGGCGGGCACGGAAAGGCATGTTCATGTTCGCGCGCTCTTCGGCGCGGCGACCGGCATCCTGCGCGGCACGCACCGTCTGGCGCACGCTTTCCGGAATCATCGGGCGAACCGGTTCCGGCTTGGTGAAATCCTTCGTGAACATCGGGCAGTCTTACGCCCCTTAAGGCGCCTCTATGTGAAACGGTGTTGGCCGATTATAGCCGCTTAGGCATTCTTTAACCATAGGAAATGGCCCAGCCCCCGGCTTGTCATCACGGGCTTCTGTCCTTAAGGCAACACCCATTGAAAACACGCACAATAAAGGTGCACGCGCATGTCCAAGGCCAAAGCCGCCCCGAAGAAAGTCGTCCTCGCCTATTCAGGCGGTCTGGACACATCCATCATCCTGAAATGGCTGCAGACCGAGTTCGGCGCCGAAGTGGTGACCTTCACGGCTGACCTGGGGCAGGGCGAAGAACTGGAACCGGCCCGCAAGAAGGCGCTGGCCGCTGGT
>TARA_R110000787_G_scaffold109035_1_pt1 | contig 21152 bp, 18 predicted proteins | sample TARA_R110000787 | Tara Oceans TARA_R110000787 (sample SAMEA4397920) | marine metagenome | biome: Polar Biome; feature: [DCM] deep chlorophyll maximum layer (ENVO:01000326); material: water (ENVO:00002006), including particulate matter (ENVO:01000060) such as... | depth 35 m | reverse complement strand
TAGTTTGTCCTTTCCCCAATTATCCAGATGGAAAAATATTTAAAAAATATAGAGGATCTATTTATAAAAAAACAGAAAAACCTTTTGGGAGTTTAGTTAGGTTATGGATATGGCCAACTAAATCTAAAAATAAATTTGTTAGGTTATTATCTATGATTTCTTTTTCATTGAGCTTAATGATTTTTCTAATATTCAAAAAAACACCTAAAAAGGTAATCATTCAGTATTCTCCAGTATTTGTAGGCTTTACTGCTGTTTTTTGGACTAATATTTTAAGAAAAAAAATAATTTTAAATGTTTCCGATTTATGGCCTTTAGCTGGATTGGAAATGGGATTATTAAAAAAAGGATTCTTTTATAATATATTGTCAAAAATGGAGAAATTTTGCTATAAAAAGTCTCATTTAATTTTAGGGCAATCTGAAGAAATCCTTACACATATTCAATCTTTTGAAATTAATAGCCCTTTATTCCTTTATAGAAATTATCCTGATTTTAATACTCCACAATTAAATATTGATGAAGATAAGAATGAAATAAAAATAGTCTACGCAGGCTTATTAGGAGTAGCACAAGGGCTTTATAAAATATGTTCTGAAGTTTCCTTTACAAAAAACATAAGTCTTCATATTTATGGGTCTGGTCCAGAAACGGAGCTTATTAAAACATTAAAAAAGCCAAATATTTATTATTATGGAGCTATTAAAAGAGAGCAACTTCATAAAGAGCTTTTAAACTACGATTTAGGTTTTGTCCCCTTAACTAATAGAATATATGGATCGGTACCATCAAAAATATTTGAGCTAAGCCGTTTGGGCTTACCTATTTTATATTTTGCAGGTGGCGAGGGTGGAGATATTGTAACTGATAATAACTTAGGGTGGAATATTCCAGTTGCAGATTATGAAAAATTACAAGTTTTTATAGATTCTTTTTCTAAAGATATGTTGGCTGATTTATCAAAGAATAATATACAATCTATTTCTGAAAATAGATTTTCATTTGAAAAACAGTTTGACAACATAATAAAAGAAATAGAGGGCGTTTAATATGCCTTATCGTCTCCTCCTAGAGCGTCAAAAACTGTTTTAAATACAATTCGTAAATCCATTAAAATAGACCAGTTTTCTAGGTAAAATATATCATATTTAACTCTATTTGTAATAAAATTATCATCTTCTACTTCTCCTCTGAATCCACTTACTTGAGCCAAACCCGTAATGCCAGGTTTGATAAAATGACGAACCATAAACTTATCAATCTTTTCGGCATACATATGTGTATGACTTACCATGTGAGGTCTTGGACCAACTACAGACATATCGCCTTTAAGAACATTTATAAATTGTGGCAATTCATCAATACTAGTTTTTCTAATAAACTTTCCAATTCTTGTAACTCTAGGGTCTCCTTTTCTAATTTGATGAAGATGTGCTTCTGGATTAGGCTTCATAGATCGAAATTTATAACAATAAAATTCTTTATAATCCAATCCATTTCTTTTTTGTTTAAAGAAAATAGGGCCTTTAGATTCAAATTTAATAATCAATCCAAGAATGGGTGTTAACCAGGATAAAATTCCAATAATTACTACTAAAGAAAAGAATATATCAAAACTTCTTTTAATAAATAGATTAATAGGTTCGTCTGTAGGAATTCTTCTCATAGACAAAATAGGAAGATATCCATAATAGGTAAAATCTAATTTCTTGGAATAGATTTCTTTATTATCTGGTAAGAATTTTAAGATTTTAAGATTATTATCTGCGTATTCTATTAATTTTGTTAGTTCTTGATTATTTACTTCAGCAACAGAAGAATAAATTTCATCTACTTCATTGTCAGAAATAAATTCAAATATTTCATCAATACTATACTTCTTCTCGCCTTTTAAATCAAATATTTTTATTAGTTGATAACCATAATCTGGGTTGTCATTAAAATACTTTCTTAATTGATCTGTCTTTTTATTTAATCCAATTATTACTACATTTCTTAGGTTACCTTTAAAAACTTTTCGATATTTTTTTAGTAAAAAAAAGATGGCGAATTTAACGATGGTTATTGAAGACATCACCAACAACACATATTTTAAAATACTTGTAGACTTTATAGATAATTCGTTAAAAAAACCAAAAAAAGCAAATACCAGTAATAAAAATATAATCGTTTGTTTTGCTATTAACCCAAGCATTTTGGTAACACTTGTAAATCTGTATACCTCATAAAACCCAGATAGTAGAGTAGAAATGATCCAGGATAATAATATGAAAATAAAAAAGTTTAAAATATCTGATTTTTCAGAAATAATATCCATTGAAAAATATCCTATAATAATTAAATCTATTACATAAGAAATTGGCCTTAAAAACCCTGAATATCTTCCTCTTTTAAATATCATTTATTATTTTCTATTGTGTTTTGAAAAATCTTTATGTTCATTTTTCAATAATTCTTCCGGAGATAAATTGTTAAAGTAATCAAACGTTCTTTTCATTCCTTCACTTCTGGATATTTTTGGTTCCCAATTTAAAATCTCTTTAGCTTTTGTAATATCAGGTTGTCTTTGCAAAGGATCATCAGTAGGTAAAGCTTTATAAATGATTTTTTGCTTTGTTCCGGTTAATTTAATGATTTCTTCAGCAAATTGTAGAATTGTTATTTCGTTAGGGTTTCCAATATTAATTGGGTACGAATAATCACTCATTAATAACTTAAATAATCCTTCAATTTCATCATCAACATAACAAAATGATCTGGTTTGAGAGCCATCTCCAAAGACCGTTAAGTCTTCGCCTCTAAGCGCTTGTCCCATAAAAGCAGGAATCACTCTTCCGTCATTAAGTCTCATCCTTGGTCCATAAGTATTAAAGATTCTTGCAATACGTGTTTCTATCCCATGAAAACGATGATAAGCCATCGTAATGGATTCTTGAAAACGTTTTGCCTCATCATAGACTCCTCTTGGACCAATGGTGTTTACATTTCCGTAATATTCTTCAGTTTGAGGATGAACTAATGGGTCTCCATAGACTTCTGAAGTAGATGCTATCATTATTCTAGCATTTTTTTCTTTAGCTAATCCTAATAAATTATGCGTTCCTAATGACCCTACTTTTAAGGTTTGAATTGGTATTTTTAAATAATCTATGGGGCTTGCAGGTGAAGCAAAATGAAGAATATAATCTAAATCTCCAGCCACGTGTACAAATTTAGAAACATCATGATGATAAAAATCAAAATCTGGATTTTTAAAAAGATGCTCAATATTCTTTAAGTCTCCTGTAATTAAATTATCCATTCCAATTACACAGTATCCTTCGCTAATAAATTTATCACATAAGTGAGATCCTAAAAATCCAGCTGCTCCAGTAATTAAAACTCTTTTTTTCATCGTTTAAATTTATCTGCCAATTGATATATATGAAATTCCTTCTCTCTTAACCTCTTCTAAATCATATAAATTTCTTCCATCAAAAATCACATTCTGATTTAAAAGCTCTTTTACTTTTTGAAAATCTGGAGTTCTGAAAATACTCCATTCCGTACAAATTACTAATGCATCTGCATCTTCTAATGCCTCGTACATAGATTTACAATAGTTAAGTGTATCTCCAAACTGTTTTTCTATATTCGGCATTGCTTCCGGGTCATAAACTGATAATGAGACTCCTTTTTTTAGTAGTTTTTCCATTAAATAAATAGCTGGAGCTTCTCTTACGTCGTCAGTTTCTGGTTTAAAAGCAAGCCCCCAAATAGCAATTTTTTTATTCGAAAAATCACCATTGAAATAATTTTCAATTTTAGGGATTAAAATTGTTTTTTGCTTTTCATTTACTTCAATAACAGCATCTAATATTTTAAAATCATAAGATTTATCCTTACCTGCTTTCTGCAGCGCTTTTACATCTTTTGGAAAACAAGAACCACCATATCCTATCCCTGGAAATAAAAATCGTTTACCAATTCTAGAATCAGTTCCCATTCCTACTCTTACCTTATCAACATCTGCTCCTACTTTTTCACAGTAATTAGCAATCTCATTCATAAAAGTTATTTTGGTAGCTAAAAATGCATTTGCTGCGTATTTTGTTAATTCTGCAGATTTTTCATCCATAATGATTATTGGATTCCCTGAACGCACAAAAGGATTATACAGCTTCTGCATCAATTTAGTTGCTTTTTCACTGCTAGACCCAATAACTATTCTTTCTGGCTTTAAAAAGTCGTCTACTGCATACCCTTCTCTCAAAAATTCTGGGTTGGAGACCACGTCAAAATCACAAGAAGCGTTTTCTGAAATTGTTTCTTTTACTTTTTCTGCTGTACCGACAGGAACGGTACTTTTATCAACAATAACTTTGTATTCTTTAATTTTTTGTCCAATTAATTTAGAAACATTAAGCACATAAGAGAGGTCCGCAGATCCATCTTCATCTTCAGGAGTAGGAAGTGCTAAAAAAATAATTTCACCATGCTCAAGCCCTTCATCTAATGACGTTGTAAACTGTAAGCGATTGGCTTTAATGTTTCTTTCAAATAAAACATCTAGGTGTGGTTCGTATATAGGAACTACACCGTTACGCATTTTTTCAACTTTGTCTTGATCTATATCTACACAAATAACTTCATTGCCTGTTTCTGCAAGACATGTTCCAGTTACTAATCCAACATATCCTGTTCCTATTACTGAAATTTTCATTAACTATTTTCTTTATTTAAAAATCATTGCAAAAATACAACATACAAGTCTTTAAATTAACTATCATCGCTTAGAGATTCATTTAACTTATTACCTAAAATATCTTTATTATTTATTAATAGTATCACTAAAACAAAGCCCAAATAATAAGCCCCCACTTGTCGATGAAAATAATTCTCTACCAAGCCAAATAAAATGAAAGTCAAAATCAAAGCTGTTGGGAAAAAATATTTATAATTTTTAAATAATAAAAAGAGAAGAATTCCTAAAAACAATATTAAACTAATAAGTCCAGCACTTACATAAAAATCTAGATATTGATTGTGTGTATTAAACCGTTTATCTATAAAATTTTGTCTTGTTTCTAAATCTTCAATTTCGTTTGTATAACATAACACTAATTTATTGGCCGTTTCTCTAAAGCCAATACCAAAAAGATCTACTGTGTTTTCTTTAGCAATTTTTGAAGTACAATCCCAAATTTGGGTTCGATATCCTAAAGGTAAATTTGACTCTGTATAAATAACTTCTGATATATCTTTATTATGCTGAAAAAGGTTTTCAAAATCATTTTGAAACTTAAAATAACTTGTTATCAATATTGCAACTAAGACTACTCCCGTAATAGCAAGTCTAATCTTTTTGTCTTTACCGTAAAATTGTCTCAAAACAACTAAAAAGAATAAAATTACTAAAGCTGTTTTAGACATTATTAATAATAAATAAGAAATATTTATTATTATACTTGCCAAATAATATTTATTATCAGGATGGTACTTTTGGGTTAAGGATTTATAAGAAATTAAAATACTTAACACACATAAAAGACCAACATAAACCCTGTCTATTAATAGAGCATCAACTGTTTCCTGAAAAAACAGTATGGAAACATCTGAATTTTGATTGACTAATATTAAAAACTGAAATAGCGTATATACAATAGCGATAAAGGAAGAGAAAATGATTGCTTTGTTTACCTTTTTAAAATCTGCAATGGGTAAGTATAAAAATACAATTCCAATAGGAATCATCATTGTTTTTATAAATACGAAATCTAACTCAAATCTTCCCTGAATAAGTGAATTGGCAAGAAGAAATACAATAAAAAACACTACCAAAAGAGTGGAGCTTATTGATATTTTTTTTAAATCTTTTTTTGTAATTATAAAAGGGAATGCTATAATCAATATTAGCATTAAAATATTTGGCAATGCTCTTACATATTCATCAAAAGGAATGATGAGGTATAATAATATAAAAACATACGGATATATTGCTGCTAATAGTATTCTCACTTACTAAGTCTTTTATGTTTATAAAGTAAATTGACTTTTCTTTTCTGATTAAGAGGTTGTGCCTTTAAACTTTTCTTTAAACACTAAATATATGAATTTACTATTACCTACTAAATATCTTTTCCACATTCTTTTTGGTTCTTGTATAAATCGATAAAACCATTCCAATCCATTATTTTGCATCCACAAAGGAGCTCTTTTTGTAAGGCCTGCAATAACATCAAAACTACCTCCAACTCCCATAATAAAATTGACCGCTTTTAATTCGTTTTTAAACTCATATAAAAAGTTTTCTTTTTTAGGTGAAGTAATCGCCACAAACAACATATTAGCTCCGCTAGAAGCAATGTCGTTAGCTATAGAAGCTTCTTCTTCTTTCTTGTAATAGCCGTTTCTATAACCGGCAATTAAGTTTTTGCCATATTTTTCAATATAAATAGCAATCACTTTTTTGACCACTTCTTCTTTGGCGCCAAATAAAAATATTTTATGATTTTTTTTATAAGCAAGTTCTACCAAATTCTCCATTAAGTCTATCCCAGCAACTCTTTCTTTTAATGGCTTGTTTAGAAATTTAGCTGCCCAAACAACAGCTTGGCCATCTGCATTAATGATATCGCTGTTATTGACACTTTCCCACAACTGATTATCCTTTTGCATTTGAACTATCTTTCCTGCATTAACCACCACGTGGTGTATGCTTTTATCGTTAACAATGGTGTCGTTAACAATTGAAAGTGTTTCCTCCATCGAAAGGTTATGAATGGAAGTGTTAAGTATGTTTATTTTTTGAGACGAATTCACTTGGTAATTTAAGCTGCAAAGATAAAAAAGAGACCGCTAGTATTTTAGCATTAGTCTGGAAAAAAGTTAAAACAACTTTTAAGTATAAAAAAAGCACCTAAACTGGGTTGGGGTTTTATTTAAACATAAAATTATATATAGCTGTTTTCTTGACTAATGAAAATTCTTTCTTTTAATACTAATAAAAAAACAATAATCATTGAATAAGCAAAGAAGTTTCCCGCTAGAAAAATAATAAAAGCTAATAAAATAAAAAACAACCAAAGTTCTTTATTCATTTTAAATGTTATATACTTTTTTATATAGGAATATAAGTAAAGTGCTCCCCCTAATATACCCCAAAAAAAGAAAACATCTACGACTTCCATTTGAGATCTAAGGTTGTAATCACTAACGCCTCCAAACAAGTAATTTATCCAAGACCAATGTTCGTTAATATAGGGTAATGTATTATTAATTAATAGTCGATCTCTATAAGATAATATGGCAGATATCAAGCCTTTAGACTCGCTAATACTATTAAAAATACCGTATTTAAAGAAAAATAAATAGGCAGCTATACTTATTATTATAATCGATAAAAAATTAAATATTTTTTTAAATCTAAACCTTTGGATTGAAATTACATAAAAAGTTACAACTAAAAGTCCAAGAAACAAAGCTTTGGTTCCAACCAAGAAACAAGTTAAATAAATGATTAAAAATTTCCAGTTTTTAATAACGTCTTTTTTATATGATATTACAAAATAGAAAAGAGTGATTAAATAAGAGTAAGAAGTTACTCCTGGTGTTTGAAATATTCCACTAAAACCAAACCGATTTCCCAAATAGGATTTAAAAAAATATATGTTTACTATTGAACCAATTAAAATTAGAATACTGTTTAATACCATAACCCGTTCAAAAACTTGAAAAGTAATTTTTTGATGCGATTTTGGAATATGGATATCTTTAAATAAAATAAAAAAAAGCAAAGGAGTAAAAAACTTTATTGCTATTGTTAAGCTATTTAATGAAAATGATGGGTTGATGGTTAATTGACCAAAAATAAAAACCAAAAATAGAACTGATAATAGTATAAGGTTCTTTTTATTCTTTTTAAGATTAGAAAAAATAAAAACTCCTGAAAACACTAAAATAATACTCTTAATAATTAAAGGGATCTGTGTGTGACTTTTAGAGAATAAATAGCTTTTTCCAAAACCTTCTAAAATCATAAAAACTAGAAACAACACCATAATACCATATCTTGACAGTAAAATGTTAATCTTATTGATGGCGTTTGTCATTTCTTTTTTTTATAACAATATTATTAGATGTGCTTGTTTATAATTTCGGCAGCATACGCTTTATCAAACTCTTTTATTTCTTGAGAATTATACATTAAAGTTTTAACCTCTTTTTTGTGTTCATAAAGATACACTAATTGCTCAGCGAGGTCATTATTGTTTTTAGCCTTAAAATATTTTTTGATATTGTAAGGATCGAGTATGTTTTTATTTTCTATAATATCACTCGAAATAATAGCCATCTTTGCAGCAATAGCTTCTTTTAGTACAATAGGCGAGTTTTCAAAATAAGAAGGAAAAATAAAAACTGAATTCTTTTTAAAATAATCAAATTTTTCATTCCCCATTTTGGCTCCATGAAAATTAAAATTTTGAATGTTGTTTTTTGATAGAAGGTTTAATACTTCTTGTTTAAAATCATCGTTTTCAAATTCACCAAGCACATCAATTGAAAGGCCTTTTAACTTTTTTGAAGCCTCAACTACCGCCTCAACAAGTGTTTTAAAACCTTTTTTTTCCGATAGTCTACCTACATATAGAAACCCTCCGTTTTTATCTTCAATGTTGTTTTCAAACTCCTTGTAATCAATAAAGTTTTCGAGAACTATTAATTTTTCTGGATTAATATATTTAGCATAAAACCTCTTGTGGAATTTCTCAGAAAGAACAAATACAACATCACCTAAACTAATAACTTTAGTAAATATTTTAAGTTTAAACCCTTCAAGAAAATAATCTCCTTCCGTTTTAGCATGAAGATGAATTACTAGTTTTTTAGTCGTGAGTTTTAATATGAAAATAAAAAACATTTCTCGTATAAATGAAATGTTTGGTACTACAAAAACATTGCTAACATCAATTTTATTTTTAGAAACAAATTTAATTAACTGAAAAATATTCTTTGTAAAATGCTTAATTTCATTAAATCCTTTCCTTTTATATAAATCTGCTTGATCTAGATTTTTTGAAGTATTTAAGTTAATTATTTTATAGTCCTTATTGTATTCTAGTACGATGTTCTGAACCCGAATATTAGCTAAGGCCACACCGCCAACAGGAGGAGGAAGGGGTCCGATGAAGGCAATAATCTTTTTCATTATTCTAAACTTTTTTTGGGAGAATAAACATAAATCATTGCTAACATAATAAATAAAATATATGAAGCAAGTGGCCTTACAGAAAAGCCATTACTAATAGCAGAAGTAGCTAAATATCCCAAAATTATGACCATAAAAAGTTTTGGAATCTGTTTTCGGGTAAAAACTAAAGATAGAAGCAATACTATAAAAGTTACAACATAAAGTAAACCGTTTTCAACTGAATAGGTTATAAAATCATTATGAGAAGCTTTTTTTGTCCACCACCACTCGGAAGTAGAAACTAAGTCTGAACCCCTGCCTTTGCCTATTAAATAGTCTCCAAGAGTATAATCTTCTAAAATTTCTAGTTTGGCTTGATACATTGTTAACCTACCTGATGAAAAGGAATCCCAATCAAAACCTTTTAAGATTGAAAATAATACTAATACTATAATTGGTATTAAAACAAAAAATTTAGCGAAAAAGTATCTAGCCAATAAACTCTTCTGGATTAATAAGTAAAAAACTACAATGCTATAAAACAATACTGCTGTTCTTACATTCCATCCTATTATTAAATAGAATAAGGAAATAATCATAAATAAATACAGCCCCCACTTTTTATCCTTTAATAGAAAACAAATTCCTGTAAAAACAGAAGCTAATACATAAGAATTAGAGTGTAGGCCACTAAAATATAAAGGCAATCTTTCAGAGCCTCGATTATAAGAAACATCAAAAACAATTAAGCCTATTACAGAAAGAAAACAACATAGGATAATTAAAATAAACGCTATTTTTTTTAGGTCTTCCCATCCATTTTTGTAATGCAATACAAACACAATAAATAAATAGATCGGTGAAGCTATTTTTAAAGAATAATTTATAGAACTCAATAAAGAAATATCATTATAATATGCTGTTAAAAAATTTAAAAAAAACAGAATAAATGATATTAGTATTGGGTAAACTAATGTTCCCAGTTTTTTATAGTTCAATACAATATATAAAATTGCTAAGGGAATAATACCGTATTCTATATACTCTGAAAATTTTATTGGGAGATTAAAGAAATTATATTTTAAATAATTTGGAGTTAAATGACGAATCCACCATCCTATTTCAACATCTAAATAAGAAAATAAAATCTTTACACACAATAAAGTAAGGATTGCGTAAACAATGATATATGAAAAAGCTTTATTAAAATTATTCAAAGTTTTCTGTTTTAAATTTACTTAACTCAAATGCATCATTATAAGGAAATATTTCTTGATATGCTTCTTGACTAAGAGTTTTAATTTCTTTATTGTTTAACGTTTTATTATATATGGTAAGGTTTCTAATGTATCCTTGAAATTGGTATTTAAAATCATCATTTACATCATGGAAAGTTCCTAAATACATTTGATCCATATTAATACTAGCGTCCTTTAATTCTTTATAACTTACGTATAATTCTGAATTGATAAACACTTCTGCTTTATCTTCAGTTATATTAATTGATAAAAAATAAAACTTCCCTAATTCTAATTGAAAAAGATCATAATACATTCGGGATCCGCCTTTTTCATAATTATATTCTTTTGCCCATAGATTATTAGAGTTAATCTTTGCAGTTAACCTTCTTCCTGCAATCCAAAAATTGATGTTTTTATTAGATTTAACACTGTCACAAATAGAAAACAACATTTGCTCATTTTTTGGATCATCTCCGGTAAATTGGAACCAAAAACTAATATTAATTTCATTGTTTTTATTAATCTTCAAAGAATCTAATAATAGATAAGATGGCTTTTCTGAGTATAAAAAACTCGCTCCTTTCTCAGAATATTCAACATTATTTTTTTGTAAACCTTCGTCTTTTGTAAAAGAAGCATAATATGATTTATTATTTAAATCTACGTTAACTTGCTCGTCATTACTATTTATTTCTTTACAGGAAGATAAAAACAAGACACTTAAAAACAAAAATCTATACATTTTTTTGAATTTTAATATTCATTTTTATATCCCAAGATAACAATACCGTAATCATTAATATATAGTAAACAATACCCCAAGTTCTTTCTAAAACTGATTCGGTTAGATTGGCAATAAAAAAACAAGAAACCAAAAAGAGTAAAAAATAAGATTTCTTTTCGAAAACAATTTTAAATAAGGTGAAAAATAGAATTAAAAAACTTATCCCTCCTAAAATACCATAAGTACTTAGGTATTCCATAAACTGATTGTGAGAGTTATAATTTTCATTAAATGCTTCACTATCCCTATTTATATAATATTGCTCTCTTCTAAGTTTATCTTCATTTGCTGCTCCAGGACCAATTAAAGGGAACTGTTTAAAGACTTCGTAGGAAGCCTTTATCCTATCTATTCTTCTGTCTTTTTTACTAAATATAGTTTCGTTTTCAAAAACATTAATACTCTTAAAGAAGCGATCCCTTAAATAATTCTTTTCTGTTGTAAATGTAAAAATAGATAACAAGGTTATGATTCCTAAAAAGCTAATAAGTAGTATGTGTTTTTTTGACCAAATTAAAAACAGTATTCCAAATAAAATAAAGCAGAGTAGTGCATTACGCGCCATTAAATTAAAAAGAAATATAGATAAGAAAATGATGATTAAAACAAGCCGTTTTTTAGAAATCAATCTTGATTTATCATAAATACTATAAACACAAAACCCTATACTGGCATTTACAAATAAAGCTAAATATGGCGTGTGTATTCCAATTCTTTCTGATAAATTATGATTGGCATACTCTCGTGAAAAAAGAGCAAATATTGAGTGGTTATTTTGATAAACATCAATAATAGAAGCTATCCAACAAAAAGAAGCTGAAATAACACACCCTAAAACTAACGCATATAGCATTTGTTTTATAAGGCTTTGAAAAAACGATTTTTGAATAAGTAAAAATAATACAAAAATTAATATTGGTATTAAACGCCCAAATTCTTTTAAGGCTTGCTTTGTTTCTGGTGAATAGAACATCCCAAATAACAAAATAAAGACTGGAATACTCAAAACAATAAGTGTTTTGAAATGTTGTTTAATCAACAAAAAATGATCTTTATTAAAGTTTATTATTATATATATTCCAAAAAGACCTAAGAAAATAGATAAAAACAAATTATTTAAAAACATATTGATAGGTAGCGTAAATACCATTAAAATAAGAAGCGCACTACTTCCTTTTTTTAAAAATGTATTTACCTTATCAACATTTGCGCTCATAGCTATTTTTTTGTTGTTTTAAAAACTAACGTATTATTAAGTTTTATTAATATTATATACCTAATAAACAAGCTTATTGCACTTGCAATAGCGACACCGTTTAGCCCAATTTTATTATACAAAAAATAACAAAGTACTACGTTCAATAATAACATGGTAATATTTACTATTAAGTTGTCTTTATATTTTTTAAAGATCAACAAATTAGTGCCATAAATTGATGAAAGTGAATGAAACAATTTAGCAATTAGAATAATTAAGAACAATGTCATTGTTTCATTAAAGTCATAAAATATGGTTTCAATAAATATTTTATAAAAAACGATTAAAGCTACAGTAGCGATAGCTAAAAGGAACATTATTTTTTTATTCAAAATATTAAAATAATTTCCTGATTGCTTTAATTTTTCTATATCTACCTGTACTAATGTTAACGGGATTAATAGCAACATATTAGAGATGTTTAGCGCAAAACTAAAGTCTGCAATTTCGCTATTAGCATTTTCAGACATTATTTTTATAATAAAAATATCGGTATATAAAAACATAAGATTAGCAAAATTGCTAATAACTAGAGTTAAAGAGCTTAATAATAATTTTTTAAATAGTTCCCAATACTTTTTAAGTTTAGTTCTAACTAAGTTTTGTTGTAAAAGCTTATAGATAATATAAACAACAGCTATTGGAAACAAAAAATAGGTGCCGTAGACATAAGCCATAGCTGTTACGTCAAAAAAGTATATGGATATAAAAATTACTGAATAAAATAATATGGATATAATTATTTTATATAGGGAAGCATAATTGCTGCCATTTTTTACTAATAAGTAAGCGGGTGTAATTCCACCATTAAAAAATAATGCATAAAAGATAAAAGGGAATAATAAAAAAAGAGAGCCTATAAAGCCTAATATTGGAATAGAAACTATCGCTAAAAGAACTACAAACAAAACACTTAACAAGAAAAAATACTGCTTACTTTCTTTGCTTTTAGTATAGCTTATAATTAATGCAGGAAATCCAAAAGCAAAAACAGAAGAACCCACTTCTATTAGCTTTTTATAATACTCTAATTCCCCATAATTATCTTTAGACAAATAATGTGCTGCAAAAAAGAGTATTGCATACTCTAAAGCTCTGGTAGCAATAATAGAACCTCCAAATATTAAATAGTTTTTATGTAAAAGGCTTTTTAACACATTCTATTATTTATCAAATGAAATTAAATCGTTAAATAAAAATTTATCCCCAACGACTCCTTTATAACCTTCCGTATCATAAACGAAAATTTCTATTGTTTTTATATTATTTATATTAATATCAAACTCAAATACAATATTAGAATTTTTATTTAATAGCTTGATTTCTGTCTTTTTTCTTATTTTTCTTCATTTTGAGGGTAAATATTAATACATTTCTAGTGGTAAGTTTTTTTGCAAAAATCCAATATAACACAAAAAATATGGGAAATAAAATTGCAAAATCTAAGGAGTTATTTTAGCCCTACAAAATCTAATACTTTCGTGTTAGATTTTACTTTTAATTCTTTAAATTCCTTATGACCAACTAAATAAACAATAATATCAGCTTTTAATAAAGCGTCTTCTATTGTTGATAAATTGATCTTTTTATTGTTTCGAAGATTAGGCTCAACTCTTAGTGTTGTAAATCCTTGATTATCTAATGATTCAGCTACTGTTAGAGCTGGAGATTCTCTAAGGTCATCTATATTTGGTTTGAAAGCCAAACCCATACAGGCAATTACTGCATCTTTACCGTTAGCTATTTTAAACTCAAGTGCGGTGTTTTTAATCTTTTCAATTACCCATTCCGTTTTATAATTATTAATTTCTCTAGAAGTTCTAATTATTCGAGCTTCTTTTGGAAATTCAGAAACAATAAACCATGGGTCAACAGCGATACAATGCCCTCCAACTCCTGTTCCCGGTTGTAAAATATTTACTCTTGGGTGTTTATTTGCAAGACGGATTAACTCCCAAACATTTATATCTGCTTTATCACAAATCATGGACAACTCATTTGCAAAAGCTATTTGTACATCTCTAGAAGAATTTTCAACCAACTTACACATTTCAGCTGTTCTTGAGTTAGTTTTATGAAGTTCTCCTTTAACAAAATGCTTATAAAATTCAATAGCTTTTTCTGTAGATAATTCGTCTATTCCTCCAATTGCTCTATCGTTGTGCTCTAATTCATAAATAATATTACCTGGTAAAACACGTTCTGGGCAGTAAGCTATAAAGATGTTTCCTTTTAAATCAGGGCGTTCATCAAATATTAACTTTTGCATTTTATTAGTTGTCCCAACTGGACTTGTAGACTCTAAAATAACCAGAGAACCTTCTTTTAAAGTAGGTATTATACTTCTTGTTGCAGAAGCTACATAAGTTAAGTCTGGAATATTGTTTTCTTTAAAAGGTGTTGGTACAGCGATTAAGTAAACATCTGCTTCCACAGGAGCTGTAGATGCCACCAAATTTCCGTTTTTAACAACACGATGCACCAAACTATCAAGGTCTGGCTCAACAATATGTATTTGTCCTTTGTTTATTGTTTCTACAACATTATTATTTATGTCTACTCCGGTAACTTTTAGCCCTCTACTGGCAATTAATGCTGCTGTAGGTAAGCCAATATACCCAAGCCCCAACATAACAACTTCAGGTTTATTCTTCATTTATAATTGCTTAATAAAATTTACTATTCTTGTTGCTGCCTTTCCGTCTCCGTAAGGATTGTGAAGTTTTGTCATTTCTTCATAACGGTTTTTATTATTTAATAAATTTTCTGTTTCTTCAATAATTCTTTGCGTATTAGTTCCAACTAATATAACAGTTCCTGCATCAACGGCTTCTGGTCTTTCTGTTGTATTACGCATGACTAAAACAGGTTTTCCTAAACTAGGTGCTTCTTCTTGTACACCACCACTATCCGTTATAATTAAATAACTTTTCTCCATTAACCAAACAAAAGCGGGATAACTTAAAGGGTCAATGAGTTTTATATTGTTTATATTTTCTAAAAGTTCGTAAACTGGTTTTTGTACGTTAGGGTTTAAATGTACGGGATAAATTAGCTGTGTATCTGGATTATTTTCAGCAATAGTTTTTAGCGCTAAACAAATATCTATAAACCCTTGTCCATGATTTTCTCTTCTATGTCCAGTTATTAAGATTATTTTCTTGTCAAAATCCACAATATTTAATAATTGTTGGATTTCTTTGTCTGAATAATTGTTGGTATTTAATTTTTTCACACTGTAATCCAAAGCATCAATGACAGTATTACCTGTTACTAAAATAGATTTATCTGAAATGTTTTCTTTTAATAAGTTTGCTTTAGATGCTTTTGTTGGTGCAAAATGAAAATCAGAAATACGCCCAGCAATACTTCTATTCATTTCTTCTGGAAACGGATTTCGTTTATTAAAAGTTCTAAGTCCAGCCTCTACATGACAAACTTTGGATCCACTATAAAACGCTGCAATTGAAGTCGCCATTGTTGTTGTTGTATCTCCATGAATATAAACATAATCAGGTTGAAACTCTTCCAAAATAGGCTTTAAACTCTCGATAATAGTTGCTGTTAAAGTATACAGATTTTGATTAGGCTTCATTAAATCCAGATCATAATGAGGATTGATTTCGAAAAAATCCAATACTTGATCCAACATTTCACGATGTTGAGCAGTAATACAAACTCTTGTCTCAAAAGCAGATTCGCTTTGAAAAGCCTTTACTAAAGGCGCCATTTTAATTGCTTCAGGACGTGTTCCAAAAACAATAAGATTTTTAATCAAAATATTATAATTCGTTTTGTGTGTTAATACTGTCTCTCATTTTGATATAAAACGAACGAATTCCAGAGAACATAAAGAAAAAGAAGATTAAAAGTATTGGAAAAATTATTGTTTTATTATCTTTTATAGATTTTTTAGTTTCCACTATGTTTATTCTTTCTAGAGGGACTACTAACTCTTCTGAAAGAGCCATATCAGTGTATCTGTTTTCATTATCTCTCTCGTAAGAAGCTTTAATTTTAAATAGTTCACTTAAATTAAAATCTTGATCTCCTATAACTGGAGAACTGTGGGCTTGTAAATTTTTTGTTTTTTGATTAATAAAAGAATCTATTTGACCTATAACTTCAAGGTTTGTTTTTATCCTTGTATCAAGGTTAAAACGAAAAGTTGATTTAGCTTTTTGAATATTAGGATTCGTATTTAAATAATCTACAACGCTTAAAATTGATTCATTATCCCCATAATGAGAAAGATTAATTTTAATTAAATGTTGTTTGTAATAAGTATATAGCCCTGGAATCTGAACTAATTCTTCATCTTTAACTTTGTCATAGTTCTCTAAAAAAAGCTGTAAACTTAAAGAATTACTTGGGTTAAATTGGTTAACAATATTTTCCAACCTAACAACTGGAGTTATTGAAATGCTTTTTATTTTACTTCCATTGTCCCAAACATTAATCTTTTTTAAAAAAACTGAATCTTTTTGGGCTATTTTTGCATTTATTGTTTCTATAGAATTATAAACCGAACCACCCATTTCATAATTTATATGAGCAAAGAAGCTAGCTTCTTTTTTAGGTTTAGTGCTTTTAGTTAATAAAAAACCTATTCCAGATCCAATAACTATTAAAGCTAAAATTACAATCCAGGATTTAATACAAAAGGCAATGAAAAGATAAATAGTCCTTTTTATTGCGTTTATTGTCTTTTTAATCTCCGCCGCTACATTTACTGTTTCGGTTTCATAAATTTTATTTTCCATGTATTTTAATTAAAATTTACAATTAGTTTATTTAAACTTTTTTTCCATTCAATGCTTTTTAATTTCATAAAAGAGTTTAATCTTTCACAATCCAAAACACTATACTTCGGTCTTGCTGCAAATGTACGGTAATAGTCTGTTTTTGCAAGATTTGATTCCGTTAATTGGTTTGATTGTATTAATATCTCTTTTGCAAAGTCATGCCAAGTTGCTTCCCCTTGATTGCTAAAATTATAAATACCATATTGCTTGCTATTAACTTTTACTACTTGGAGTATTGCTTCTGCCAAATCATTAGCATTGGTGGGTGTTCCCGTTTGTTCAGTGGTAACTGTTAGAGGTTTTCCCTCTTTTGCGAATCTTAATACTGTATTGTAAAAATTATGCCCATATTGGGAGTATAGCCACGAGGTTCTTAGAATATAATAAGCCTTACAAATTTCTTGCACGTATTGTTCACCCTTTAATTTAGAAGCTCCATAAACGTTTAATGGATTGGTGGCGTCTTCTTCGGTATAAGGAGTGCCTTTTTTACCATCAAAAACATAATCTGTTGAAATTTGAATAAATGTGGTATTGTTTTCTTCGCAATATTTAGCCAACTGTTTTACCCCTTCTGCATTGGTTAAAAAAGCGTTTTCTTTATCGCTTTCTGCTTTTTCTACATTGGTATATGCTGCAGTATTGACACAATAATCAAATTGATTGTTTTTAAATATATCGGAAATAGATTCCTCGCTTTCAATATTTAATTGTTCTCGGGTAGCAAACAAAAAATCAATTTCAGGATAATTAACAGCTGCATCCTTAATGCATTTTCCTAATTGTCCGTTGGCACCTGTTACTAATACTTTCATTCTGTTGTTGCTTCTAAAAAAGTAGGAAGGATTTGATCCTTTTCTGAAATGATAAATTTATCTTTTGGAAGATGCCAATCTAAAGATAAGGTTGCGTCATTATAAATAATTCCTCGTTCTGAAGCTTTATCATAAAAATTATCGCATTTATAAGCAAATTTAGAAGTAGGAGACAAGGTTATAAATCCGTGTGCAAAACCTCGAGGAACAAATAGTTGTTGTTGACTAACGTCATCTAGAATTATAGAAAAATGCTCTCCAAAAGTCTCGGAGTCACTCCTAACATCTACCACAATGTCTAATATGCTACCTTGTACAGCCCTCACTAATTTCGCTTGAGCCATTTCACCTACTTGATAATGCAGTCCTCTTAAAACTCCTTGACTAGAGGTGGATTGGTTGTCTTGTACAAAGTTTACTTTTTTGCCTGCTACTTTTTCAAATAAAACGTCATTATAAGTTTCATAAAAAGTACCTCGCTCATCTGTAAAAATAGTAGGAGTTAATACAAAGCAATCTTTTAGTGGTGTATGTTCAATTTTCACTGGATATTCTTTTATTTTAAATGTTTACCATAACCACTTTTTAATAAGGGCTCGATTAATTCATTTAATTCATTTTTTGTAATGTATTCCATTTCATAAGCAGCTTGTTCGATGCTGCCAATTTTTAAGCCTTGTCGCTCTTCAATTACCTCAACAAACTGTGATGCCTGCATTAAGGAGGCAAAAGTTCCGGTATCTAACCAAGCAGTTCCTTTATCTAGAATACTAACATTTAGTTTTCCTAATTTTAGGTATTCGTTATTTATATCTGTAATTTCTAATTCCCCACGAGGACTTGGTTTCATAGTGGAAGCAATTTCTACCACATGATTGTCATAAAAATAAATTCCAGGTACCGCATAATTAGATTTTGGATGTATGGGTTTTTCTTCAATGGTTAATGCTTTCCCGTTATCGTCAAATTCAACAACACCATACCTTTCTGGATCTTGTACATGATATGCGTAAATAATACCTCCATCAGGATTGTTATTGGCTTGAAGCAATTCTTTTAGTCCTGATCCATAAAAAATATTATCACCTAAAATTAAAGCCACTTTATCATCTCCAATAAAATCTTTTCCAATAATAAATGCTTCCGCCAAACCATTAGGTTGGTCTTGTACCTCATAGGTAAACTCACATCCAAATTTTTTACCATCTCCTAATAATTTTTCAAATAATGGTAAATCTTGTGGAGTAGAAATTATTAATATTTCTCTAATTCCAGCATACATTAATGTTGATAAAGGGTAGTATATCATTGGTTTATCATAAACCGGCATCAACTGTTTACTAACGGCTAATGTGATTGGATGTAATCTTGTTCCGGAGCCTCCTGCTAATATAATTCCTTTCATAAGTTTGTTTATAATTGGCCTCTATTGTCTAGATACCATTCAATGGTTTTTAAAATACCACTTTCAAAGTTTTCTTCTGCTTTCCAACCTAATTCACTTTCAATTTTATCAGCGTCAATTGCATATCTAAAATCGTGTCCTGCTCGATCTTGAACAAATTCCATCTGTTGATGATAGGGGGTTTTATTGGGCACTAATTGATCTAGTAAATCACAAATAGTGTGAGCAATGTAAAGGTTTTCTCTTTCATTTCTACCTCCAATATTATAGGTTTCTCCTAACTTTCCTTTGTCTAAAACCAACTTAATTCCTTTACAATGATCAGTCACATAAATCCAATCTCGAATATTTTTTCCATTTCCATAAATAGGAATTACTTCACCAGAAATTGCTTTTCTGATAATAGTAGGAATTAGTTTTTCCTTATGTTGGTGTGCTCCATAATTATTTGAGCAATTGGTAGTAACTACAGGCATTCCGTAGGTGTGAAAATAACTTCTCACAATAAAATCTGAAGATGCCTTAGATGCGCTATATGGACTGTTTGGAGCGTAAGGCGTGGTTTCTAAAAACAAACCAGTTTCTCCTAAAGTTCCATACACCTCATCGGTAGATACATGTAAAAAACGTGCATCATTAAACGTTGTTTTTAATTGATTTGGACCGTTCATCCATAATCTATAAGCGCTATGAACTAGATTAAAAGTCCCTACAATATTGGTTTGGATAAATGCTCCAGGCCCTGTAATGGAATTGTCCACATGAGATTCTGCTGCAAAATGAACTACTTTATTAAATTGATGTTCTTTAAAAAGACTGTCAATCAATGCTTCATCACAAATATCTCCTTTAATAAAATTGTAATTTGGTAAGTGAGATACTGATTCTAGGTTTTTTAAATTCCCTGCATAGGTCAAATTATCTAACACGAAAATTTGATCTTCCGCATTTTCAATAACCAATTCTACATAATTAGAACCAATAAACCCAGCTCCTCCTGTTATTAATATTTTATTTTTCAAAATAGGTTTACTCTAAAATTAGATTTAACATTTTCTCCGTTATCAGGTAGGTAGGTTTAACTCCTGTAGTTCCTAATCCTCCTGACGCTAATGTGCCTCCTGTTTTTAATGGATTATCGGAAGCATAATATGCATACTGAACTTTTACTTTGGGACTAATACTGTGTCGGATTTTGGATGCTGACTGGATTGCTTTTTGATAATGAGCCCCTTCCATTTCAAGTCCAACTACATTCCAAGTTGAATTATTGAAGAATTTTAAAATGTCTTTGTTCTGAAGCGAAGTTCCTAAAACTGTAATCATTGCTCCTTTACTAACATTAACATCCTCTGCTTCAAAATGAGATTTTTTAAGCATATTTTTAAAAGGATAATTATCTGCAGTACCTTCAAATACATGTGCCGAAGGAATCATAATGTCTCCTTTTCCACCTTCTAAAATACCTGCTTTTCCCATTATAGAAATCGAACAAACATCTAAAAATTGTGTTTCCTTTTTTGAAATCTTATAAGGTTTTAACAACTCATCCATGGTTTCAAAAGCTTGTTCTCCAAAAGCATAATCCATTACAATAATAACGGGTTTATCTTCATTGGCTTCAGTTGAAGTATTATTAGGAAGCTTAGCGGTATCTATTATTTGTACATTGATA
>TARA_R110000787_G_scaffold75748_4_pt1 | contig 21158 bp, 14 predicted proteins | sample TARA_R110000787 | Tara Oceans TARA_R110000787 (sample SAMEA4397920) | marine metagenome | biome: Polar Biome; feature: [DCM] deep chlorophyll maximum layer (ENVO:01000326); material: water (ENVO:00002006), including particulate matter (ENVO:01000060) such as... | depth 35 m | reverse complement strand
GAGCGACACGGACGCGTGCCCCCAGGTAGAATCAACGCTATATGCCCCAGGCCTGACATCGGTTTCGCCGCGCCGTCGCCACGAAAAAGGTAAATCCCCCTGGAAAGGACCAAAATTTGTGCCCTGCAAACCAACCCTGCCCCAGTGTCGCGGCCAACCATTATGCTATAAGCTACGTCGTCCGCACAGGCGCAGGGCCACGAGGTATGGCAAAGTCGAAACTTACTTTGCAACAGCGCAGACGTATAGAAGACAAGCGCTCGCGTTCTTCATCGACAACCAACAAAGATACCCTGCTCGATACCTTGCTTGCTTCCGGACAGCTTGGTCCTGAACGCCGCGGAACCGTAGTGACACGTTACAGTAATCAGGCTGATGTGCTGCCTGATGATTTGCCGGACGAACCACCGACGGATGCACCGCCGCAAAGTCGTCTGCGCAGATGCCACTTTCGCGCGCATCTGCGCTCACTGGTCACTGGCGACAAAGTCGTCTGGCAAGACGGCGAATCCCAGGGTGTCATCTGCGCCGTATTGCCTCGCAAAAGTCTTCTTGAAAGGCCCGATGGCCGCGGCAAAATACGGCCGGTCGTCGCTAATGTTGATACAGTACTGATTGTTGTAGCGCCAACGCCAGAGCCCTACGCCGGATTGATTGATCGCTACCTCGTCGCCTGTGAATATCATCAAATCAGGGCTGTTATTGTCGCTAATAAAATGGATATGGACGCTGACTGCGTTAACAGAGTTCTCGATATCATTGAACTCTACCCGGGAATCGGTTACGAAGTGCTATCGGTATCAGCCGAATCCGGTCTGGCCATGGATGCGCTAGCCGCCTGTTTGCAAGACAAAGTGAGCGTATTAGTCGGCCAGTCCGGCGTCGGCAAGTCGTCGCTGATCAATGCACTCTGCCCGGCAGCATCTGCCAAAATCGGCGCCTTATCCGACGCCAGAGCCAAGGGCCGACATACCACGACGACAGCAGATTTATTCATGTTACCGGGCGGTGGTAGCATTATTGACTCCCCTGGCATCCGAGAGTTTGGACTGGGGCACATCGACCAGCATATTCTGGCCAGGGGCTTTATAGAATTCAGGCCATTCCTCGGCCAATGTCGTTTTCGTAACTGCCACCATCTCAATGAACCAGATTGCGCGCTTCGCGAAGCCTGCACCCGCGGCGAAATATCCCGCATTCGACTGGACAGTTTTCTTCAAATCCGCCAAAGTCTGACCCTTCAATAGTTGGATAGCCCGACGTTATCCACCAGGACTCGAGTATGCCAAGTGCGTTGCCTCTATTACTGGAGCCTGAACAGCTGGAACGACACCTCGGCGAGGCGGATCTGCTCATTGTCGACCTGAGCCGTGAAGAGCATTACCTGGATAACCATATTCCTGGGGCAGTTTTTGTCTCACCGGCGGAGATAATGTCCGGACTGCGCCCCGCCGTAGGCAAACTGATAAGCCAGGAAAGGCTACGCCAGCTGGTTAATCGCCTCGGCCTGACACCCAAAAGCCGTGTCGTTGTCTGTGATGACGAAGGTGGCGGCTGGGCTGGACGATTTATCTGGACGCTTGACGTCTTCGGTCACCGGCACTGGTCCTATCTGAACGGCGGCATGGTGGCGTGGCGTAATGAAGGTTTTCCGGTAACTGACGAAGTCCCGAATATCACTGCCTCTGACAATCAAATCAACCTGGATCTATCACCCATTGCAGAAGTCGATGACATCCTGAGCAACCTTGGTAAGGAGGATTTTGTTGTCTGGGATGCCCGTAGTGAGGAAGAGTACAACGGTGTTAGATCCCTCGCTGCGAGAGCCGGACATATCCCTGGCGCGGTTCACTGCGAATGGACTTCGCTGATGGATGCAGATCGTAACCTGCGAATACGACAAGATGCGGACAGCTACCTCGCCTCGCGGGGCTTAACGCGGGATAAGATTATCGCCACACACTGCCATAGCCATCATCGCTCAGGTTTCACCTACCTGGTCGCGAGAATACTCGGATACTCACGAATCAAAGCCTACCATGGCTCCTGGTCAGAATGGGGTAACCTGCCAGATACTCCCATCGAGCATTAATAACATGACTGTTAGTAAAGCAGCACTCTTTTGTGCCCTGCAACGGCTGTTGCCGCATCACCTGTTATCGAGACTACTGGCGCCACTCGCCGAAAGCCGAATCAACTGGCTGAAAACCTTACTTATTAAAGCATTTATCCGCCACTATCAGGTTGACGTGAGTATTGCCGAGCGCACTGAGTTAAAGACGTACAGCACTTTCAATGATTTTTTTACCAGGGCTCTGAAACCGGGAACACGTCCTATTGCGGAAACACCTATTGCCATCGTGTCGCCGGCGGATGGCGCCATCAGTCAATGTGGGACCATATCGGCTGGTGAGCTAATACAGGCGAAAGGACACCGGTATCACACAGCTGATTTGCTCGGCGACAAAACAATGGCAGAGCAATTTTCGAATGGCGTTTTCGCTACTATTTACCTCTCACCGCGAGATTACCACCGTGTGCATATCCCTGTAGCAGGCAAACTGCGTTATTCACGATACATCCCAGGCAGGTTATTTTCAGTAAACCATGCTACGACAGCGCACCAGCCTGGTTTATTTACTCGCAACGAGCGGCTGGTGTGTGTTTTTGAATCTGAGCGGGGAGCATTCGTCGTGGTAATGGTGGGCGCCATGTTGGTCGCTGGCATTGAAACCGTCTGGCAGCGCAATTATCGCCCTGGTCAAGCTTATGAGGAACGATATAGCGGCGACGAATATAGTTTCGCGAAGGGTGACGAGATAGGTCGTTTTAAATTTGGTTCAACGGCGATCGTACTGCTACCGAATGGGACCCGTATAGACAGCAACCTAAAGCCCGGTAAACTCCTGAAAATGGGTGAAGTAATAGCGCACTTCACCGATCAGGAAACGCCACCCCAGGCATGACACCGTACCCATGACGTGCAGGCGAAAACTTATTGCGCCGGGCGGCTATTAATCCTAAATTTTGCCTTGACAGCGGCCCACAGGCCACCTTTCTGCTGGACATCTGCGTCCATGAACAACGTAGACACATTTGTCAGGTCGACATCGTAGCCGGTCGGCTCCAGATCGCGAGCGATTGCAACGCGGTCATTACTCTGCGTATTCCCCCGCTGATGATGAGCGAGGATTCGGAGGGCTTTTTCATTGTCTTTCAAATCCACCAGAAAGATATCTTTATTCAAATCACTGGCTCTCTGATCGAGGATAGCGACCTGCGGCGTTAATCGTGAACGGGGATGCTGTTCAACCACAACACCGATATCACCCGTGGTCAGTTCGACCAGTGTGCCCGTCGGGTACAGACCCACGGACTGGATAAACTGAACGATCAGATCTTCCTGGAACTCTTCACCCCGCATATTGTAGAGCAAGCTTACTGCACGGGATGGCGCAACCGGCTGACTGGTTTCACGCGGGTTGCTAATCATGTCGTAGGTTGTGGCAATACCAGTGATTCTGGCTAGCAGCGGGATTTTTGTTCCTGACACGCCTTCGGGAAAGCCCTGACCATTATGTCGCTCAGCATGGTAGCGCACGATTGATATTATGCGGGGCTCCACCTGGCGGGTATTGCGCAACATTTCCACGCCGTGCAGCACATAACTGCGGTACTCGTGCTCTTCCGCTTCACTGCGGTTTTGCTTTCTCAGCACAGCGTTGGATACTTTAATCTTGCCGATATCCTTAAGCAGGGCGCCCATACACAACACCGAGATCTCTTCTTTGTCCAGACCGATAAAGCGTGCAAACTGCACGGCCCACAGCGCCGACCGCAAACTGTGATCATGAGTGTGTTGATCTTTTTCACGTAGGCGAACCAACCAGGTAAAGGCATCCGGACAACGCAGCACACTTTCCACCATGCCGTTAACGTTTTCCTTAAGCTTTTCATAGTCCGCCAACTTGCCACGCGAAATCTGCCGACTTACGAGGGACAGATTACCCCTTAAATGTCGCACGATATTCCTGGCATTTTCAGCCTCTACTCGCAATGGCACTGTTATTTCGTAAACCCCCTTACGGACGGTGATCGGCGTGTAGCCCGGCCCCTCATCATTACCCGTTCTGGTGAGACGTCGTCGATCACCCTTAGCTGATCGAGCTGGATTCGAGCGGCGATCTGAGCGAAGCCCTGCCTCGCCATATTCGAGTGGACCTTTACCTTTGACGATATCAATATATACGTAATCGCAAAATGTTCGCAGTGAGACGATCTCGTCTAGCGACCGCACCTGAAAGCCCTGCAGCGGGAACGGCGTTTTACCCCAGGGACGATCGAGCCTGGATACGAACATGCCCAGGGTCAAATCATCCACGCTTATCTGTACTTGCTTAATCGACATAAGTTAAGTTTCAGCGGTTACAGCAGGCTGCCCCTTTAGACCCTGATTTTTCGCTTAACGATAACAACGTTACGCGATCCTGACCAGCTAATAGTTACTTGCAGGCTAAAGAGTAAACTCCGCAGCACCAATTGCAAGACGATATGTCCAGTCGGCTTATCTACGCGACAAACGCCACTTTTTACCGGAGGGGGCCGTGGTAGTTCACAGACAATCTGTGAACTGCGTCAACAAGGGCGGCGACATGCTGAGGGTCTATGTCAGGGCTTATACCATGGCCAAGATTGAAAACATGGCCAGCTCCAGGCCCATATTGCTCTAGTATTCTGGCCGCCTCTGCCTCTATAGCCTTGACAGGAGCACGTAAAATGGCAGGATCCATGTTGCCCTGCAAAGCTACCTGCGTACCGACCCGTGCCCTGGCCTGAGCGATGCTCTGTGTCCAGTCGAGCCCTATAGCATGACACCCTGTCGCAGAGATAGCCTCAAGCCACCCGCCCCCACCTTTGGTGAACAGAATAACGGGCACAACCCTGCCGTCTGCCTCGGGAGTCAGGCCAGCGACAATCTGGGCGAGGTATTTCAACGAAAACTCTCGATAGGCCTGGTCGCTCAAGACCCCGCCCCAGGTATCGAAAATCTGCACGACCTGGGCGCCCGCAGCGATCTGAGCATTTAGATAATTAATGACCGATGCGGCCAGTTTTTCCAGTAACAACGACAATAAGGCGGGGTTGCTGTAAACCATCGTTTTTATTTTCGCAAAATCCTTACTGCTGCCGCCCTCAATCATGTAAGTGGCCAGGGTCCACGGACTGCCGGAAAAGCCGATTAAGGGAACACGACCATTGAGTTCGCGTCGAATCAGGCGAACCGCGTCAACAACATAGGGGAGGTCTGATGCGGTATCGATGGTCGGCAAATTTTCAATGTCTTTGGCACACACCACGGGTTTGCGAAACCGTGGACCTTCACCTTCCTCAAAATACAGACCGAGACCCATAGCATCTGGAATCGTCAGGATGTCCGAGAACAGTATGGCCGCGTCGAGATCAAATCGCTCCAGCGGTTGCAGAGTGACCTCGCAGGCTGCTTGGGGATTCTGGCACAGCGCCATAAAATGCCCAGCTTGAGCACGCCTGGCCCGGTACTCAGGAAGATAACGACCTGCCTGACGCATTACCCAAATAGGGGTAATGTCCACAGGCTCACGCAGCAACGCTCGAATCACGCGATCATTTTTAAGTTCTGTCATCTTTAATTTGCCGCCGTTTAGTCAGTCACGGTTAATGAGCCAGATTAACGAACCCCAGTTTAACGGGGCCCAGCTTAACGGGCCTAAGATCAATGGATACAAGTTTAATGGAGCAGCACCGGACTGAACCCGATTAAACTAACCGTGAACTACCTGCTCACAATCATGTAATCAGACTTCAAGATAATCAAGAATACCTTCAGCGGCTTGCCGCCCTTCCCAGATCGCGGTAACCACCAGGTCAGAACCCCGTACCATATCGCCACCAGCAAATACCTTGGCATTGCTCGTCTGAAAAGGGAAATGCTGCTTTTCCGGCGCGATCACACCGCCCCAACTGTTGAGTTCAATGCCGTGATCGGCAAACCATGGCGCAGGGCTGGGTTGAAAGCCAAACGCCACCAGCACCACATCAGCGGGAATAATCTGCTCGCTTCCGGCGACCGGCTGCGGCCGCTGGCGACCCTTTTCATCGGGTTCACCGAGCCGTGTTTCGACGACCTTGACCCCGGTTACCCGACCGTCGCCAACGATTTCCACAGGCTGTCGATTGAAGAGGAATTTCACTCCTTCCTCCCTTGAATTAGCCACCTCGCGACGCGATCCCGGCATGTTTGCCTCATCCCGCCGATAAACGCAGGTGACTCGTCTCGCGCCTTGGCGAATCGCGGTACGATTACAATCCATCGCCGTGTCACCACCACCCAGCACGACGACCTGCTGACCCTTGACCGAGACATAGTCATAATCGGCCTGGGGCCAGCCCTGATTGTGATTAACGTTTGCTACCAGGTAGGGCAAGGCATCGACAACCCCAGGCATATCCTCCCCAGGGAACCCGCCGCGCATCGTCGTGTAAGTTCCCATGCCCAGAAACACCGCGTCATATTCTTCAAGCAACGCTTGAAACGGAATGTCCTTGCCCACATCGACATTCAGACGAAATTCGATGCCCGTTTCGACGAACATTTCTCGTCGTTTGATCATCACCGATTTTTCCAGTTTAAATTCCGGAATACCAAAAGTCAGCAAGCCACCAATTTCCGGATAGCGGTCAAATACCACTGGCTTGACGCCGTTGCGAATCAGGATATCCGCGCAGCCAAGACCGGCCGGCCCCGCTCCGATGATGGCAACTTTTTTACCGGTCGCCTGCACCGCTTCCACCGTTGGCTTCCAGCCCATGGCAAGCGCGGTATCCGTAATGTATTTCTCGACGTTGCCGATGGTGACGGCGCCAAACCCATCATTCAGCGTACAGGCTTCTTCGCAGAGTCGATCCTGGGGGCAGACCCGGCCACACACTTCAGGCAGGGTATTGGTCTGGTGGCATAACTCCGCCGCTTCAATGATGTTGCCTTCTTCGACCAACTTCAGCCAGTTGGGAATGTAGTTATGAACAGGACACTTCCATTCACAATAAGGGTTGCCACAGCCCAGACATCGATGTGATTGTGCAGCAGCGTCCGGTTGCTGATACGGCTCATAGATCTCAGCGAAACTCGATTTTCGTCTGGCGATCGGCTTTTTCTCAGGATCTTCGCGCTTTACGTCGAGAAACTGAAAATGATTGTGCTGGCGCTCAGTCGTCATAATACAAACCTTTTAAACAGTCGATGCAGATTACTCGGGGCGCGCACGAGTATTCTCGAAAAGACTGGCCAGAGATGCCGATTTCGGTTTGACCAGCCAGAAGCTGGCGACGTAATCGTCGAAATTATCGATCAGTTCTGCGCCCCAGGCGCTGCCCGTCTCGGCAACGAACTCTTCAATCATCCGTTTGAGAAAGTGCCGCTGATTCTCCAACGGTTCGGTAGTAATGCGATGCACCTCGACCAGCTCGGTATTGACGCGATCATAGAAGCGGCGTTCGAGATCGAGGACATAGGCAAATCCGCCCGTCATACCAGCACCGAAATTGTACCCAGTGGCGCCCAGAACCGCGACAATGCCGCCGGTCATATATTCGCAACAGTGGTCTCCCGCGCCCTCGATAACGGCGTATGCTCCCGAATTACGCACCGCGAAACGCTCACCTGCGCGACCAGAGGCGAACAACTTGCCGCCCGTGGCTCCGTAGAGGCAGGTGTTACCCATAATCGGGGTGGCATTACTGACAAATGTGCTGCCCCTGGGCGGCGACAAAACCAGCTTACCACCCGCCATACCCTTGCCGACATAATCGTTGGCATCGCCGGACAGATAAATTTCAAGCCCCCCAGCATTCCAGGCGCCAAGCGACTGTCCTGCGACACCGGTAAGAGCCAACCTGAGGGGCGCTGTCGCCATACCCTGATTGCCATGGCGTCTGGCGATTTCGCCACTCAGGCGGGCACCGATAGTGCGATCGCAGTTAGAAACTGTGTACTCATAACGCCCGCCCGTCGCCCCTTCTATAGCAGGCAGCATATCCGCGACCATCCGCTCGGCCAGTTCACCCCTGTCAAAAGGCGTGTTGCGCGCAACCTGACAATACTGCGGCTTGGTCGCCAAAAACTCGTCGCTGTGTAATATCGGTGCCAGGTTAACCTTTTGCTGCCGCGCGGTGTTGCCCGGTAATACTTCCAGTAGATCGACGCGGCCGATCAGCTCCGCCAAACTGGCAACTCCCAGTGCAGCGAGCCATTCGCGGACTTCCCGAGCAATGAACAGGAAAAAGTTTCTGGCATTCTCCACAGTGCCCTTATAGTGACCTTCCCGCAACGTTTGATCCTGAGTTGCGACACCTGTGGCGCAGTTATTAAGATGGCAAATACGCAAATATTTGCAACCCAGGGCAACCATCGGCGCCGTACCGAAACCAAAACTCTCGGCACCCAGTATGGCCGCCTTGACCACATCCAGACCTGTCTTCAAACCACCGTCGGTCTGCACTCTGACTTTGTCCCGCAGGTCGTTGGCTCGCAACATCTGGTGTGTTTCCGCAAGCCCTAGTTCCCAGGGGGAACCGGCATAGCGTATCGACGTCAGTGGGCTAGCAGCCGTACCCCCGTCATACCCGGAAATGGTAATCAGATCAGCGTAAGCCTTGGCGACACCGGCTGCGATGGTACCGACGCCCGGGCGCGACACCAGTTTCACCGATACCAAAGCCAGGGGATTAACCTGCTTCAAGTCAAAGATTAACTGCGCGAGATCCTCTATCGAATAGATGTCGTGGTGTGGCGGCGGCGAAATCAATGTCACCCCCGGAACCGAGTAACGCAAAGAGGCAATCAGCTCGTTTACCTTGCCACCAGGTAGTTGCCCCCCCTCACCGGGTTTAGCGCCCTGCGCAATTTTGATCTGGATAACTTCAGCGTTAACCAGATAATGCGGCGTCACACCAAAGCGTCCAGAAGCAACCTGCTTGATTTTCGACGTTCGAACCGTGCCGTAGCGCCTGGGGTCTTCGCCCCCTTCCCCAGAATTTGAACGCCCGCCCAGGCTGTTGAGGGCTTCGGCAAGAGACTCATGGGCCTCCGGCGACAATGCGCCCAGCGACATCCCGGCGGAATCAAAGCGCACGACTATTTTTTCAACGGGTTCGACGTCATCCAGCGGGATTGGATGGCCCCCCGTTTTCAGGCGCATGAGATCGCGCAAGGTCGCCACCGGTCGACCATTGACCAGTGCAGCGTATGCTTGCCAATCGGCATAACAGCCACTGCGCACCGCTTTTTGCAAAATCTGCACAACATCCGGGTTGAAGGCGTGATACTCCCCACCGTGAATATATTTAAACAAACCGCCCGGCGAAATCGCTTTGCGATCCCGCCAGGCGAGCTCAGCGAGGATCTGCTGGTCGCTCTGAAAATCTACAAACTCGGCTCCACGGATGCGGCTGACCAACCAGGGAAAGCACAGCTCGATGATCTCATCGCCCAGACCAATGGCTTCGTACAACATTGCCCCTCGATAAGAAGCGATGGTGGAAATACCCATTTTTGACAATATTTTCAACAGGCCTTTGTTAATACCTCGGCGGTAGTGCTTAAACGCGGTATCGACATTAATGACAAGCTCACCGCTTTCAATCATATCGTAGAGCACGTGATAGCTCAGATAGGGATAAACCGCGGTCGCTCCGCAACCAATCAGCGTTGCTATTTGATGAGGATCCCGTGCAGCCCCGGTACTGACAATGATATTAGCGTCGCAACGCAAGCCCTTAACAGTTAAATGATTGTGAACTGCACCGACTGCGAATACGGACTGTAAGGGGATCTTGCCCACTTCAATATCGTGGTCTGACAGGATGCAGATGGTGACCCCGCTTCTCACCGCTTGCTCGACATCAGCACACAGGGCAATCAACGCTGTGCGCAAATCCACTTGCTCCGGATCATAATTGAGCCCAAATTTACGCACTTCGTAACCGGGGTGCTTATTATGCTTGAGAGAATAGTATTTGCGCGGCGACAACACCGGGCTATTAAGGTTTATCCGTCCAGCGTGCTCCGGAGTTTCCTCAAATATATTCCGCTCTTTACCCAATTGAGTACTCAAAGACATGGCGATGCCTTCGCGCAGCGCATCAATCGGCGGATTAGTCACCTGGGCAAATTGCTGGCGAAAATAGTCGAATACACTACGGTTCTTTTCCGACAACACAGCCATAGGTGAATCATCACCCATCGACGCCACCGCCTCCTGAGCGCCTTCGGCCAGCGGCACGAATACCTGGTTCCGTTCCTCGAGGGAGATGCCATACATTTTCATGTACTGCCTGATTTTCTCCCGGGACAATGTCCCCTCGATATCCATACCGTCCTGATCCATAGTGGACTCAATGGCATGAGCACCTTCGCGCAACCAGCGCCGATAGGGCTGGGCCGCGGCGAGGCGCTGATCTATGTCCTCACGGGTTTCCATGGTTCCGTCCACGACGTCGATCGACAGCATATCACCAGGTCCAAGACGACCCTTTGCCACCACCGCCTCCGGACGGTAGCCATGCACACCGACCTCGGAAGCAACGGTAATGAAGTCGTCATCCGTGAGTATCCATCGCGATGGCCGCAAGCCGTTCCGATCAAGCGCACATATTGCGTAGCGTCCGTCGGTGATGACCAGTCCAGCCGGGCCGTCCCACGGCTCCATATGCATGGACTGGTATTCAAAAAAGGCCCGTTGATTCGGATCCCGATCTTCAACATTGTTCCAGGCAGGAGGTATCAACATTCTCACCGCCCGGTGGAGGGGAATGCCCCCAGTGACCATAACTTCGAGCATATTATCGAGGCTCGACGAATCTGATCCGAGACGATTAACCAGCGGCGCGACGTCGGCAAGATCAGGTATTTGTGGAGAATTGAACTTGGCGGTTCGGGCGACAGACCAATTCCTGTTACCCACGATAGTATTGATCTCGCCATTATGCGCAAGCATTCGAAAAGGCTGCGCAAGGGGCCATTCCGGCAGCGTATTGGTACTAAAGCGCTGATGGAATACACAGATAGCGGTTTCGAGGCGCGTATCGGATAAATCCAGGTAAAAGTGCGGCAGATCAACGGGCATCATCAAGCCCTTGTAACAAATAACCCCTGCCGACAAACTGGCTACGTAAAAACGTTTGTCGTCACTCAAGCGTTTTTCAATGTGACGCCTTGCTACAAAAAGTCGGGCATCAAAGCGCAACGACTCCATGTCTTCCGGCGCACCAATGAATACGTGCTCAATCACCGGTTGCGTGGTTAGGGCTATTTCCCCCAGACAGCTGTTATCGGTGGGAACTTCACGCCAACCTACGACATTCAGCCCCTGACGGCCCAGCTCCTGCTCCGTGATATGTTTTGCGTGTTGCCGGGCGGCTTCTTCCGGGTTAAGCATCATGACGCCGACCGCGTAGCGCTCGGGCAATACTGCGCCAAATTGCTCCAGGGCAATGGCGCGCAAAAAACCATCGGGCTTTTGCAATAATAGTCCGCAGCCATCACCCGTTTTCCCGTCCGCGGCGATACCCCCGCGATGCGTCATGCAGGTCAGCGCCTCTATGGCTGTTTGTAGTAATCGATGACTGGTTTGGCCCTTCAAATGAGCAATCAGACCAAATCCGCAGTTATCGCGAAACTCGTCGAGCCGGTACAAACCTTTAGACATAAATAACTCGTTATAAAACATTGTGTTACAAAGGCTAAATCCAGCAACACAGCGCTGCACGGGGCAAAAGGAGGGACATTTTACACAGGTGGCATGAGCGGGACAAATGCCGGAGATTTACTGGAAACTCAACACTTCCTTCAGTTTTGACTGATCATAATCCGCGCTTACAACCGCATCACCTACTGCTTTTAATAGTACCAGGCGAATGACACCGCCCAGGGCTTTCTTATCAACCGCCATGAGCTCGAGAAATCGCTGTTCGCTAATGCCTTGCGGGGGCGCAACAGGTAAGCCTGCCTGCAACAGGATTGCCCGTATTCGATCAACATCCAGCTGCCGCAACCACCCCATCCGAGCTGACAGTTCAGCGGCCATGACCATACCTGCAGCCACCGCTTCGCCGTGTACCCATTCGCGATACGCCTGAAACGTTTCGATGGCATGGCCAAAAGTGTGACCAAAATTAAGGATGGCGCGCACCCCACTCTCACGTTCGTCTACACTGACGATCTGTGCCTTCAGCCGACAGGATGTCTCAATAGCATGAAGCAACGCCTCTTCATCGCCCGCCAACAAAAGCTCTATATTGTCCTCTAACCAGGCAAAAAACGCTTCATCACGAATCAGGCCATACTTAATCACTTCTGCTAATCCGGCTTTGAAGTCCCGCTCGGGCAACGACTTAAGCGTATCGATATCAATCAGCACCGCTCGCGGCTGATGAAAGGCGCCTATCATGTTCTTACCAAGCCGGTGATTTACCGCTGTTTTGCCACCCACAGACGAATCAACCTGAGCCAGCAAGGTAGTCGGCAGCTGAATAAACGCAATGCCGCGTTGATAGCAGGCTGCCGCAAATCCCGTTATATCGCCGACAACGCCACCGCCCAACGCAATCAAAGTGGTATCTCGACTGTGAGTATCCTGTAGGAGCGCGTCAAAAATTAAGTTTAGCGTGTCGAAATTTTTGTATTTTTCACCGTCAGGAAGGACCAGGTGATCAACCCTGTAATCGCCAAGTGCCCGATCGACTACATCCAGATAAAGTGGAGCAATTGTTTCGTTGGTAATAACCAGCGCGCCGTCACGACCGAGAAACGGCGCCAGAATATCTTTCTGGCGCAACAGCCCGCGACCGAACAAAATCGGGTAGCTACGCTCACCTAGCTCAACGGTCAGGCTATGCATGATCAGGCGTCACTTGGAACCAAGAATAGGAAGGCGGTGATGCTAGCACATCATTCGCCCGTCTGCTGGATAAGTAGCTTAAGCTTCTCAGCGGCAGTCGTTGGGCTGTTATTCTCGCTGGTAAAAATGATATCGGCAACTTCCCGATAAAGGGGGTCTCTCCGGGTCACCAGTTCGTCAATGACTTCGCGCCTGTTTTCTACCTGCAGGAGCGGTCTCCTGGTATCTAATAAAGTTCGCTCATAAAGAATGTCCGCGGGTACCGCGAGATAGACAATCAGCCCACTGCTGCTCATTACATTCCGATTATCAGGGTTCAGTACCACACCCCCGCCCGTCGCGATAATAACATCCTGTTTTGTCGCCAACTCAGCCAGCATGTTGGTCTCACGCTTGCGGAATCCTTCCTCTCCTTCGACATCGAAAATCCACGGAATATCGGCGCCACTGCGGGCTTCAATCTCGGCATCGAGATCTATAAAAGCCTTATGCAGAAGCCTGGCGAGCTGTCTACCAACGGTGGTCTTGCCGGCCCCCATGGGGCCGACCAGGAATATGGGCTGCCGCTGCCCCGTCATTGATCCAGAAGCGGATCGCTGATGATTCTCGGCGTCACAAAGATTAGAATCTCCCGCTTGGTGCGATCAGAGACGGTATTTTTGAACAATCGTCCAATGAAGGGTATATCACCCAAAACCGGGACTTTTTGCTCGCCCTTAATCTCTTCCATTTGAAAAATTCCGCCGAGAACAAGCGTCTGACCGTCTCCCACTAACGCCTGGGTTTGTATCTGAGTCACGTCAATGGTTGGCTCGGCGCCGCCCTGGGCCGTCGGCACAATCTGGCCAACAGAATCCTGGTTGATCAACAGATCCATAATAATCCGGTTGTCCGGGGTAATCTGTGGCGTCACTTCAAGCTTTAACACCGCTTCCTTAAACTCTACCTCTGTCGCCCCACTTGATGTGCCCGACTGATAAGCAATTTCAGTACCGGCCTTGATAATGGCCTTTTGCTTGTCGCCGGTCAGCACCTTTGGCTGGGAAATAATTTCCCCAAAACCATCATTCTCCAGCGCGCTTAACTCCATATCTATAAAGGTATTATCTTTCAACAGACCGAGACTGAAGCTACCGGCAGGTCCCGAAACACCGAGATCAACCGCCAGACTTTCACCGAGGGTTAAATCGTGGTCGTTCTCTACTTTCGTGATATTGCCGAAATCATCTCTCTCAATCTCCGATTCATCTATGGAGAAAGCATCAATCACACCCTCACCTTTCTGGCCCTGCCGGGTGCCTACAAAAGATAGTATATCGTCTCCCGGGCGCCGAATACCCGAGATGCCCCACCGGACTCCTATTTCTTTTCTAAAATCGGTACTGGCAATAATAATGCGCGCCTCAATCTCGACCTGCCGAATGGGAATATCTATCTCCGCCACCAGACGACGAAATTCATCAATTTTTTCCTGCACATCGGTCAGAATGATGGTATTGGTGCGCTGATCAACGATAGCCGTACCCCGCTGTGACAGGATACTTGATGTGGTATTTCTATCACCACCACCGCCACCGCCACCGCCACCGCCATCCTTCGAATCAAACAACTCGAAAAGCTCAACGGCATCAGCGTAACGCACGCGAACAAAATCCGTCACCAGCGGCGCAAGTTCGATCAGTTGTTTGTTTGCTTCGACCCGCAGGCGCTCCTGCTCAGCAATCTCCACGGCCGGCGCAACCATCAACACATTGCCTTCCTGGCGCTTGTCCAGCCCCTTAGCCTTGAGGACAATGCTGAGTGCCTGATCCCATGGCACGTTTTGCAGACGCAAGGTTATATTGCCCGTGACAGTATCGCTGGCGACGAGGTTAAGATCTGTAAAATCAGCAATTAACTGCAGTACTGAGCGAACCTCAATATCCTGGAAATTTAAAGAAAGCTTTTCACCTGCATACTCGAACTTGGACTTTTGCTCTTTTTCCTGAGCTGTCAAAGGCTTAACGCTGACTACGTACTGATTGTCGGCCTGATAAGCCAGGTAATCATACTCTCCCGTCGCGGCAATAATTATCCTGGTTGTCCCACCATCGTGCTGGGTGTCAACACTGTTTATGGGTGTCGCGAAATCGACTACGTCAAGCTTCCTGTTCAGGGCCTCAGGCAAGTCTGTGCGATAAAAGCTAACGGTGATGTCAGTGCCCACCCGTGCCACGTCCACGGGAGTCCTGGCGTTGCTCAGGTCAATAGAAACCAAACCTTCGCCTTTTTGCCCTCTCTTGAAATCAACATTTTTAACCGCATTCTCTGACTGAGAAAAACTCTTGCCAGCAGCCGCTTGCTGCACGGAACTTGCCGCCATCCCGGGCTTGTTGGTAGCGCTGACCGAACCGGCTGTAACCGCTCCCCCGACAGCCAACGTTAGGCTGTTCGCATTGGAATGCGTTTCATAGGCCACCGTTTCTCGCAGGTTAACAATCAGCCGGGTTCGACCGCCCGCACTCAGCACCACGACACTCTGGGCATTATCAAAGGACAGCGGATATTTCTTCTCGCTAAGCGCGCTATCCGTGTTCTCAAAATCCAGAACTATTCGTGCAGGAGAATCAATTTTGTATGATTTCGGCTCAGGCGCAGGACCGTCAAAATCGAGTTTCACCTCAAACTTGTCACCGGGGAGTGCCGAAAACTTGATATCCTGAATCAAGGACACCGCTTGCGCCGAGGCGACCTGGAAAAGCAGGCAACCCGCTGCAATAAGCTTTACCCCTGCTTTCAACCTACCCAAAGGCCACCCAATTACATTCATGCCTGATCCCCCAAAATAGCTCATCAATCATTCTCCTTCAGGCCTAACGTCCTCGGCCTTTCCACCCATCCACCTTTGCCGTCAGGAACAATTTCGACCACATCAATTTTTGACTCCGCGATAGCGACAATCCTGCCGTGGTTTTTGCCCAGATAATTGCCGAGGGCCACCCGATGCACATCACCTTCCCCGTCGTTGAGCAAGGACCATATGGTGCCGTCTTTTTCGATCGAGCCAGTCAGCGTAAAAGATGAGAAATTAAAGCTTTCCAGGAATTCTTTTTTTCTGTTCTCGTCGGGCTTAATTGCCGTTTTCCCACTGGGTTGAGTTTTTGATATCGCTGTCAACGGCTTATCGAACGGACTTCTGAAAGCAACTGCACTGTATTTAAAGGTTGCGTATGGGTCAAACGTCGGTAACGGCTCAATTTCTCCGACTGGCTGATTCCTGGCTTGAAGCATAAATGCCTGCAAATCCTCGTGCCCACTTGGCCCGGCGCAGCCCAATGCCAATAAACACAGGCCAACAATGGAAACGGTTCTAAATAACGAGATGGTATCCATCACCTAATCATCCTGTCCTTTATAACGGTATGTTTTGGCTTCAACTTCGAAAACGAGTCTGTTCTGTTTGTCCATGCTCGTGATCGAATAATTGTGTAACGTTACTATTCTCGGCAAGCCAGCGATCCCACTCACAAAAGTGCCCACGTCGTGATAACCCCCTTGAGCAACGATCTTTATCGGCAGCTCCACATAAAACTCTTTAGCATTTTCCGGTTGCAGAGAAATAGTCTTAATATCAAGGCTGCTTCCGTAACCAATTTCGGTAATATCTTCTAGTAAACTTGGCACCTCAGTATCGCCAGGCAATTGCGCCAGTAGCGCACCAAAAGACTCTTCAATTTCGGCCATCTGCTCCCTGTACTCCTCGAGATTCGCAGCCTCAAATGCTTTCTGTTTATACGTGCTTCTCAACACATCTTCCTTCGCAACAGCCGAGTCCAGAGTGATATAAATATCCTTTACGTGCAGAAAATAACCTAATCCGAGCACCAAAAATAATACAGCGACACATACCAACACACGGAAAAGTAAAGGCCAGACGCCGATATTGTGAAAGCCAAGTTCAGATATATCGAGATCTTTTGCGCGATAACTTTCTTTTACAGCCATAAATCACGCCTCCCCGTCTTTCGGTTGAGTTTTACCCAACTTGACGTGAAGCTCAAAGCGACTACCCTGCTCGCCAAGGGCCGTATTCGCCTCTACCTTGGTTAAATTCGGCTCAGTGAACATGTCTGATGCGTCCAGCTGACGCATCAAAGACGAAATCCGATTATTTGACTCGGCATAACCGACAAGAGCAATGCCATCTAGATTGCGAGACATTTTTTCGAAATAGACGCCGTCTGGTGTAGACCTGACGAACTCATCAAAAATCTTTACCATCTCCGGACGATTGCCCTGTAAGGCCTGAATCACCTCCATTCTTTCAAGCATCTGAGCTCGTCGCTCCTTTAAATCCTTAATCTCCTTCACCCGCTCTTCCAGAACAGCAATTTCTCTGGTGAGCAGGGCATTACGATCATTCTGCAGGTCGACCCTGCCAACCACCCATCGATCCCACCCAAAAACAATTAGTACAGCAAGGGCGGCCACCCCACCGACAATGGTCAGGAATTCCTTTTGCTTCTCCTGACGATAATCTTCCCGCCAGGGAAGCAGGTTAATTTTTGCCATATCTAATCAAAGCTCCTTAGCGCTAATCCTGTAGCTATTAACATTGCCGGGGCATCCATCGCTAGCGCAACCGCATTCACCTTGCTACTGACCGCCATGCTCGCAAAAGGATTTGCTACCAGGGTGGGCAAGCCCAATTTTTCCTCCACCTCGTCGCACAGGCCTTCCATAGCGGCCACCCCCCCAGCCAGCACTAACTGATCGATATAGTTGTACTTGCTCGACGAAAAGAAAAACTGCAAGGATCGCGAAATTTGCTGAATTAATGCTTCTCTAAAAGGTTCCAGTATTTCAGACTCATAGTCCTCGGGTAAGCCACCCTGTTTTTTGGCTTGCCCCGCCTCTTCCACTGACAGCCCGTAACGGCGCTGAATTTCTTCGGTAACCTGTTTACCACCAAATAATTGCTCGCGCGTATACAGGGTTTTCCCATCGACAAGAACGCTGAGTGTCAGCATGGTTGCGCCGATATCAGCAATAGCGACCACCTGCTCACCCATGTCTTCAAGCTGCTCGGCAATTAATTTGAAGGCACGCTCAACCGCAAAAACTTCTACGTCTACTATTTTAGGGTTGAGCCCGGCCAGGCTCAAAGCCTCCGCACGCAAATCAACATTCTCACGCCGACACGCCGCAAGGAGAACGTCAACCTGATCAGGGTTGTTTTCAGATAAACCGATTAGCTCAAAATCCAGCGCCACTTCATCCAGAGGATAAGGGATATACTGATCGGCCTCTACGGCGAGCTGCGATTCCATCGCCTCCTCACTAAGGTCGGCTGGCATCTCAATGACTTTTGTAATGACCGCCGAGCCAGCTACGGCCACTGCGGCATCTCGGGCCCTGACTTTCGCCTGACTGACGACCTTGCGAATAGTTTCAGCCAGTGCATTGATATCATTGATGTTTTTTTCAACTACGGTGTTAGCCGCAAGCGGTCTGACGAGATAACTCTCTACCTTGTAGCGTCGCCCAGCTTTACTAAGCTCAAGCACCTTGACGGTTGAAGATGTGATATCAACACCAAGCACGGACTTGGACTGCTTGTCCAGAAAATTAAAAATTCCCATTTTTATTTTCTTTTTCCTATAGTTAGGTAGATCTTATAACAAGCTACTGTAACTTATTATCGAATCTTTGCAAGTAGTTATTAATACGCGCTTAACAGTATAATGTCGCCACCTCAACCCTGAAACATACCATAACAGCCAGTTATGCTACCCACCTTCAAGCAAGCTTTCCGCTTTATCGGACTTTGCAGCATCCCAGCGGCGGGCTTTGGGCTACTGCTAACCGCCAGCCTGTATCTTTACCTTAGCCCCAAATTACCCTCCGTGGAAACCCTGAAAACCGTTAAATTTCAGACTCCTTTGAGAGTTTACTCACAAGATTTACTACTTATCGGCGAATTCGGGGAAAAACGCCGAACGCCAATCGAATTCAAGGACATCCCTCTGCTGTTTGTTCAGGCGATGCTCGCCGCCGAGGATGACTCTTTTTACAGTCACATCGGCGTTGATTTCAACGGCCTAATCCGTGCTGCGCTGGAGCTGGCCACCACCGGCAGCATACAGACTGGCGGCAGCACCATCACCATGCAACTGGCCAGGAATTTTTTCCTGACGCGAGAGCAAAGTTTTACGCGCAAGTTCAACGAGATACTACTAGCACTACGAATCGAAGATGAGCTGAGCAAAGACGAAATTTTCCAGCTCTACGCCAATAAAATCTATCTAGGTAACCGGGCTTATGGTGTCGAGGCTGCTGCCCTTACCTATTACGGCAAAACAATTAGCAATCTCACTCTAGCCGAACTGGCGATGATTGCAGGACTGCCTAAAGCGCCCTCTACCTTCAATCCTATTATCAACCCCGACCGGGCCATCAGTCGGCGCGACTGGATTTTGCGCCGTATGGTGAAACTGGGGTTCATCAGCCTGACGCAATATGAGGACGCAAAAAACAGTCCTAGCACGGCGCAATATCACGGTCCCATGATTGATTACAATGCCCCTTATGTCGCCGAGGACGCTCGTCTCGCAGCGCTCACCACACTCGGCCCCGCTGCCCAGACTGACGGCTATGTCGTCATCACCACCGTGGACAGCAAACTGCAAATTCACGCCGACCAGGCTCTCCGCAAAGGACTCAGGGATTACGATTTGCGCCACGGTTACCGAGGCCCGGAAGCACACATTAAAAATGCGCAAGAATGGCGCGCCACACTCCTCAACACGCCGGTGGCGGGAATACTTGAGCCTGCCATCATCACAGCCGTGACGGGCGACAGCCTGACCATCAACACGCAATCGCAGGATGGGCTGCTGCTGACTAAAGAGGATACTGGCGGGCTGGCGGATTTGCGGTTACTGATATCAGAAAACAGCCGCAGCGCACCCGTCCAGAATCTCACCGAGGTGTTTACCCCTGGTGATTTGATCCGTATCGGATACGAACAGGACAAAATCTATCTTGCGCAGCTGCCCCAGGCGCAGGCGGCCCTGGTCTCCCTTGATCCAGAAACTGGCGCTATCCGCGCCCTTGTCGGCGGTTTTGATTTTTACCAAAGCCACTTTAACCGCGTCACGCAGGCACAACGCCAACCTGGCTCTAACTTCAAACCATTTATTTACACTGCAGCCCTGGAACACGGCATGAGCCCCGCCACCATCATCAACGATGCACCGGTGGTGTTTGACAATGGCTCCGCCGAGGAAGCGTGGCGCCCCGAAAATAATAGTGGTGAATTTTATGGCCCTACACGTTTGCGAAAAGCGTTGTACCTGTCACGCAATCTGGTCTCCATCAGGATACTACGCAGCGTTGGAATAAACAGCGCCCTCAATACCATTAACAAGTTTGGCTTCGACAGAAAAGCATTTCCCCGCGACCTTTCTCTCGCATTGGGAACTCACGCGCTGACGCCGCTACAGATCGCTACAGGTTACGCCACCTTTGCAAACGGCGGCTACAAAATAGAGCCCTACCTGATAGAAAGAATTGAAAACCAGGAGGGTGATGTAGTTTTTCAGACACAACACCCGATGGTTTGCAGGCACTGCGAGTTAAGCGCCGAGGTCAAAAAGACCGAAATTGCTGGGGAAAGGGCATCGCCAGAAAAGGATCTACTCGCTGACGACGCCAAAACAGAGAAACCATCCGACCAGATAACAGACCCAACTCAGGATAATCCGGTAACCAGGCGCTCGAAGGTAAAAGACATTGTCGCCAGCCGCCCCGCTGCCGCAAGAATAGTCGAACCCCGCATAGCTTATCTCATTGATTCCATGCTCAAAGACGTCATCATCCGCGGTACCGGAACCAAGGCCCAGGCCCTGAAACGAACCGACATTGCAGGCAAAACAGGAACCACCAATGGCCCCCGTGACGCGTGGTTCTCTGGCTACAATCCAGACCTGGTGACCACCGTGTGGCTCGGCTTCGACGACAACAAGTTACTCGGCAAAAGGGAGTTTGGCGGTTCCGCAGCCCTGCCTATCTGGATCGACTATATGGCTGCGGCACTGGCTGACAAACCGGTAAAAAGGCGACCTCAGCCCGACGGTCTAGTGAGTGTGAAGATTGACCCAGAAACAGGTAAGAGGGCAGGCCCGACCACCACTAATGCAATATTCGAACTATTCCTCCAGGAAAACTTACCGATGGTCGACG